>TARA_R110000850_G_scaffold163727_1_pt1 | contig 23611 bp, 17 predicted proteins | sample TARA_R110000850 | Tara Oceans TARA_R110000850 (sample SAMEA4397586) | marine metagenome | biome: Polar Biome; feature: [SRF] surface water layer (ENVO:00010504); material: water (ENVO:00002006), including particulate matter (ENVO:01000060) such as... | depth 5 m | reverse complement strand
TGCGTCCAGCACGCAAGGGTACACGGTCGATACTGAGATCGATGCCTCGATCACGGTTGATGACATCACGTCTGATAACGTGATTAATGCCGCAGAGTCAGGTGAAAACATCACTGTCTCCGGCAGCGTCGGTGGTGATGTACAGGATGGTGACACGGTCACCGTCACGGTGAACGGTCAGACCTACACGACGCAAGTGGCTGATGGCGCCTGGTCGGTGGATGTAGCGGGTGCTGACCTGGCTGCGGACACGGCAGTCGATGTGTCTGTGACGACAACGGATGCGGCTGGCAACAGTGCCACGGCCACGGCGGATCACACTTACAGTGTAGATACGGAAGTCTCTGCGACGATCGCGATCGACACCATCGCCGGTGACGATGTGATCAACGCCGCTGAGGCAGAGGCAAACATCACCGTTTCCGGCTCGGTTGGAGGTGATGTCCAGGACGGCGACACCGTCACCGTGACGATTGGCACAAACGAGTACACCGCCACAGTTGCTGACGGTGCCTGGTCTGTCTCTGTCCCCGGCTCAGTTCTAGCGGAAAACAATACTTTAACGGCCGTGGTCAGCGCGACGGACTTGGCTGGAAACACAACTTCCGCTACAACAAGCCGCACGTATGACATTGATCTGGCCCCTATTGCAGGCCCAGACCAAGTGACCGGTACGGAAGACACCCCGTTGGATATAAGCTGGGGTGATTTCAACATTTCCGATGACTCGGGTTCATCGGCCGAGGGTGTCTTGATCACTGGGCTCCCGCAAAACGGCATGCTGCAGTTCTCCAGTAATCCTGATGCGCCGGAACCGGAATGGGTTGCGATTGATCTGTCTGGTGGCCCATTCGAGATTAGCAAAGCAGACATCGACGCCGGAAAGTTGCGTTTTATGCCTGCTGCTAACGAATCAGGTTGGGATGGTGATGACGCCACGGGTACAGGTAATAATCAACAAGATTATGCTGAAATCAGTTTCAAACCTTACGACGAGCAAAACGAAGGCGATGAAGCAACGCTGCGTATTGACATCAAACCTGTAGCAGACGCGCCTACGATTGAAGTCGAGGTGGGGTCCGTAAATCGGGTTGAAGGGACTGCGCAAACTGTCATGGCTTTCGCCGGTATTGCGCTGATGATTTCCGAAGATAACCTTGAGGCTTCAGGCCTTTCAGGGCAATTGTTAATGCCGCCTTTCAGTTCCAATACCGGTGGCAATATTAATAACAACAGTTCTGCAACCGACATTATCGCCATCGTGGGTGATTTTGATACGGTGGTTGAAGGCCATAGCGGCAATCAATGGCAAAACTTGTATGGCATTAGCGGAAACAACGATTACGTTTATTTCAATAAGGACTATTCAAACTATCAGATCAGTAATCTGAACATTAACGTTAATAATGGTATTCCCAACATTAGCGTTGCCATAAAGGATCTTGATTCAGGTTTAACAATTAATCTGAACAATATTCGTGGGATCCTGTTCGGTGATGGCCAGAGTATTGGTAGTGGTAACACTCAGAACCCAGGTCCCATTCCTAATCTCGAAGTGGTGGCTGAAGAAGGTGGCTACGACGAGATTGAGATGAACGTTGATGCTGCGCTTACCGACACTGACGGCAGTGAAACACTTACAGGTGTGGTGTTAAGCGGCGTACCTGTCGGTGCGACGGTCGTCGGTGCGACCCAGTTGGAGAACGGCGATTGGTATATCGAAAACACAAGCGGTGTGTCGCCGCTGAGTACCTCGGTCACCATCCAGGTTCCAATCGGTACCGAACCATTCAGTATTCAGGCTACGGCTTATTCCAGCGAAGGGTCGGCCCAAGCGGGTGCCGCGGCTGAGGCCAGCACCCAAACTGATGTGTTTGTCGATTTAAACCCAGAAGCAGATGCGCCGGAATTATCTATTTCCGTGGGAGAGCCGACTGTCACGTATAGCGATACAACGCTTGAAATTGATTTGCCTGGTAATCGGTCTTTCACTTACGAAAATGGTCAGGTCGATACAAGTGGCAAGGTCACGGTTCGGTATCTGGATGAGGGCGACGTCGGAGACAACAACAAACGTTCCGACGTTTACGTGGTGCGTGGCGACATTACGTCCGATATGGACGGGCTCATGGTTAACGCCGCGGCAGGCGGTAAAAAAGACGTCGACGTGATCTTCCTGAGCAAGCCGCGTGACGCTTACATTATTACGCCTCCAAACGGGGAAAGCTGGACGATGATCAGCGATAGGGAGACGGGCTATTCAATTCAACATTACAAGATCGACGATATTATTTTCGGCGATGGCACTTCGTATTATGGTGAAGTGGAAGCCTCGTATGAAGCGACTGGATATGAGACGCGTTCAGTCGACATTTCCGTCGAGCTCACTGATAACGATGGTAGTGAAACACTTTCTGCCGTTGTTTTGTCTGGTATTCCCGAGGTAGTCACGTTAAGTGCCGGTGAGCTGCAACAGGACGGCACGTGGTTGGTGGATATTGAAGATTTGCCGGGTCTGACAATGACAACGCCGTTGGGGACGGCGCCGTTCACCATAACGGCAGCAGTAACGTCGACAGAGTCAATCGGAGGTGATTCCGAAACGGTAACCGACGAGGTGTTGGTCGAGCCGGTTTCGGCTGATAACCAGGAGGCCGACGACGATGACGACAACGACAACGACGATGACGATGATGACGACGACGACGATGACGATGATCATGATCATGACGACGATCCTGTAGAGTCTTCAGAAGACGTCGCTGTTTTCGGGAATCAATCCGATAACACCCTTGAAGGTGATGACGGTGATGACTTGCTGGTTGGCCACGATGGGAATGACACCCTGATTGGTGGCGCGGGTTCCGATGTATTGTTCGGGGGAGCCGGTGACGATGTCTTCAGGTGGGAGCTTGCTGATCCTGATGACCCTGCGTCCACTGATGTCGTGAAAGACTTTGGGATGGGAGGTTCTGATCCACTTGGTGCCGATCAGCTTGATCTGAGCGACTTGTTGTCTGAATCGAACCTTGAAGGTGATATTACCGAGTTTCTGCACATTGGCCTGAACGAGGAAAATGGTGTGACTAATACGGTAATTAAGGTGTCAACGACAGGGCAATTGGGCGTCGACGGAAGTGGCTACGATCATGAAATTGTGATTGAAAATGCCGATTTGATGGGTTCATATACTGATCAGAACCAGTTAATCCAGAATCTCATCAACGACGGCAAGTTGAAGATAGACTCCTCTTCATAACGCGTTTCTGCGGCGGTAGGCTCCGTTAAGTTTTTGAGCTTGCCGCCGCGCGCGGGTTACCGACGCATTACCCGAAAATACGTTTACAATCCGTTGCATGCGCCTCCCCGATACGCTTGCATGCGTTTTCTCGCGTCGAAATTGGCTGCCCGTTATCGGGCTGGTCGCGCTATTACTTTTTCCCGTCCTCTCTTGTGCCCAGGCCCTGATACTTTTTGAGGCGGATACCCTGGTCGAGCAAGGCCGGCGCCTTTATGGCAATAAAGGGCAGGCTGCGGTTCAGGATTGGTTCAAGACGCTCGAAAGCGCGCAGGGTCTCGCGCAAACTGCACAGTTATCTGTTGTTAACCGGTTTTGGAACAGTTCGGTGCGCCAGGCCGAAGATCGTGATGTGTGGAATCAAACCGATTTTTGGGCTACTCCGTTGGATAGTCTGGGCAAAGGTTTGGGCGATTGCGAAGACTTCGTCATCGGTAAGTATTTTTCCTTGATCAGCTTGGGGGTTTCGCCCGAGAAACTGCGTTTTATTTATGTGCGTGCCCAGGTTAAGAACGAGGCAATCGCGCATATGGTGCTGGGTTATTACGAAACCCCAACTTCAGAACCACTAGTGCTCGACAGTTTAATCGACACGATTAAGCCGGCCGGCGAACGTGGCGACCTCACGCCGGTTTTCAGTTTTAATGTTCAGGGTATCTACGTGCCGGGCGCCAAGCCGGCGTCGGTTAACCAAATCGGCCGTTGGCGAACGCTGATGCAACGAATGCAGAATCAAGGGTTTACGCCATGAGCGGATACATGATGCTTTTTACAGGGCTCGGATTATGTCACTACTAAAACAATTGCTGCTTAGCGTGACGCTGGTTGTGGCCGGTATTTTGGCTGGAACGTTGTTTGTTAGCCTGGATACGGCGCGTCAGTATTTAAATGACGAACTTCAGGCGCAAAGCCGGAACGCGGCCTCTACTCTTGCGTTGTTGATGTCGCAACCCGGTAATCAAGACCGCGCCACTCGGGAACTGCTTGTTACCGCATTATTTGATAGTGGTCAGTTCGAGCAAATCGTGTTCACACCAACGGCCGAAAATGACGTGTTCCGCCTAGAACTCGACCGAGCCTCTCAGCCCAAAGCGGTGCCCGACTGGTTTTCGGGTTTGGTTACGCTCAACGCAAAAGCGCAGGTTAGGGAAGTTACCGACGGTTGGCAGCGAATTGGCACGATTTCAGTCATGGCCGATGATCAATATGCTTTGCAATCACTTTGGAATAGCGTGTTCCGTTTGTTGTTCATTGTGATTGGGGTGGGGATTATTTGGGCGTTGTTTGCCATCATTTTGGTGCGTTGGTTCCGTCGTGCATTGAAGCGGGAAATTACAACGCAATTGGACGCTATCAGTGCAAACGGGCAGTCGACCCCCATGATCACGGAAGCGGCTGAGTCGAATTTTAGTGAGCTACACGATGTATCCGATGCCATTGGCCAGGCACGCGAACGCATCAAGGCGACCCAAGCCGAGCTCGATAGTCGTATCGAATCGCTGGAGCTGGAGTTGAATCGCGACCCGATCACCGGTCTGGCGAATCGAAAGTATTTTGTGAACGATTTACGTCGGCGCATGGAAAAGCATGCCCGGGGTGCAGCGGTTGAGGGCCATATTTTGCTGTTTCGCCAGCGTGATCTCGCTGCAATCAATCGGGCACTGTCACGTGTTCAGGTCGATGAATGGCTTAAAACGGTGGGGGAGCGCGTGCTCGCGGCGGTGAAACAGTTTCCCGATATTCCTTGCGTGCTCGCCCGGCTCAATGGGTCCGACTTCGTGCTTTTAATGCTAACCTCAAGTAGTCTGGACGCTATTCGCCTGGCCCAGCATGTACGAAAAACGCTTACCCAGTTACAGGTTACGTTACGTGAAGGCGGAGTATCGCGTTGGGCTTACGCGTTGATTGATGCGGGGCAATACGGTGACGTCAGTACGGTTTTATCAGCCCTTGATCATGCCTTGATGCGCGCGGAAAGTTCGGGTCATAAAGATATTGAATACGTTGCTCAGCCTATGCAGGTATTGGAAAGCAAGGCGGCGCCAAGTGAATCCGAGTGGTCCGAACTTATTGGTCATGCGCTGGAGCATGATGGCCTGGTGCTGAGTTATACCCATCGTCTTTATCACAATGAATTGGGTGAGATCAAGCGCTACGAGGCGTTATTAATTTTGCTTGATCAAAGTCGTGAAGGAACGGCAATTCCCGGGTTTTTGTTTATGCCGGCAGCTCAGCGGCTGGGTTATTCAAGTCAATGTGATTTAAAAGCGATTCAACTCGCGCTGACCTGGCTGACAGATAACCCCGAAGAGTTGGTTCTTCGGGTTTCTTTAGCATCGTTGTTACACGGAAAGTTTACGCCGACTGTGGTGGATTTGCTGCATGCGGCTCCGGCAAATGTTGTGTCGCGCTTGTGTCTTGAGGTTGATGCGTTCGCCTTGGTGTCGGGGTCGGCGGAAGTACAGGCGTTTTGCCGGGATGTTGTTGCGTGTGGCGTCAAGGTTGGCCTTCGCAATTTGGGTAATCAACCCGAAGCGCTTATTTACTTGCATCAGGCGCCGTTTAGTTATTTGAAAATCGGCGGCGATTTCGTGGCGGGTGTTCTGGGCAGTCCCGGCAGCCAGAACTTGTTGGGTGCGGTTATTCAAACAGCCCGGAAGCTAAAAATCAGTGTGCTGGCCGATGACGTCCCCGATCAGGGTACGGCGAATTTGTTAATGCGGCAGGGTATTTATTTGGAGCGTTCCGAACAAGATGCGAAACCGGAGTCCAATGTTTAGTTTGCGCTGATTCCGTGCACTTTAAGGGCTAGCGTCAAACGATCGGCTACACCCAGCTTTTCAAAAATAGCGGTCATGTGTGCCCGTACGGTGCGCTCGGTGATACCCAGCTCATCCGCGATTTCCTGGTTGCTTCGTCCCACGGCGGCGCGCTGTGCCACTTCTTTTTCCCGCAAGGTTAATGAGTCTGCCCAGGCCTGCCCCTTGCTTTCTTGCCCGGGTTTAAGGCGACGATCAATCTCTTGCAGGATTCGGTTAACCAGGGAGCGGCCCATCCAGACACTGCCTGCACTGACGCTTTGAAGCGCGCTCTCCAAAACCGGAATGGGGCTATAAGCATGCAGGTAACCGCTGCTCCCGGCGGTAAAGGTTCGTGAGGCCTCGTGATCGTTAGGCCGAATACTGGCAATGACGATTTGCAGGTCGTGGAAATGCTTTTTCCATTGTGGGTCATCCCAGTCGGGAAGTTTTGGAAGTTGGCGATCCAGAATAACAAGAGATCTGCCATGTTGACGCCAACGGTCCAAGTCCGACAGGTTATGACCACGCGCGGGCGCCCAGCTTTGCGCGTTAATTTTCCGCCAGTGCTGCCACAAACTGTCATCCTGTGTAATCAGTAGTACCGGAATGCTCATTATGTGCGCTCTTTTTTATCGTTCTGTTAGCGCGTTGTTCTTTGCACGCAAAATGGGTTTCAAAAGGTACTGCATCACAGTTCGTTTACCGGTCAGAATGCTAACGTCAGCCACCATCCCCGGAATAATCGGGTTGTCGGGGTTGCGCACATAATTCTGGTCGGTGCGGACCTTAATGTTGTAGTAGGCGTTGCCGTCTTCGTCGGTGAAGGTATCGGCGCCAATTTGTTCCACCTCGCCATCCAGGCCGCCATAAACCGCGAAGTCATATGCGGTAAATCGAACCTCGGCCTCTTGATTTGGGTGCAAGAAAGCGATGTCACGGGGGCTGACGCGCACATCCAGCAGTAATGTATCGTCGTTTGGAACAATTTCCAGTACTTCTTCACCTGGTTCAACCACCCCCCCTACAGTATTGGTGAGGACTGTTTTAACAGTACCGTTAACGGGTGATCGAATCTCAGCCAAACGAACCCGGTCGGCTAGCGCCAGTTGGCTTTGGGAAAGGGCTGCCAGACGTGAACGAACATCAGACAACTCATCGCGGGCAGTATTTCGAATGCTTATTTCCGCCTCTTCGAGTTTGCTTTGCGATTCGGAAATCGCAGCTTGAAGGCGCTCAATTTGCGCTTTGGCAGCTTGCTCCTCACCACAAAACTTGGCAACGTCGCGTTGTAAACGTAATAAATCCACTTCAGATACGGCGCCACTTTTGAGTAAGGGGCGTGTCACATTTAATTCACGTGATGTCAGTTGGCAGCTTGAGGCGGCTTGTGCAAGATTTGCTTGTGTTTCGCGTAACTCTTGTTGGCGCTGTACCAGTTGGTCACGAGCAATATTAATGGCGATAGCAAGCTCTTCGGTGCGCTTCTGCCATAGCTCCCTTTCCATAGCGGCTACTTCCGGTGATTCTTCTAGAACAATCTCCGGTGCCTGGAAAGGCATGTTTTCCGCTAATGCCTGTAATCGTGCGGCTTTAGCCAGTAAGGCCAGCCATTCGGCGCGACTTTCCCCCAAGCTGGAGGAAAAGCGTGTGGTATCAATGCGCAAAAGTACTTGCCCGGCCTGCACCTCTTCACCGGTACGTACCATTAGTTCCTCAACGATGCCCCCGTCGAGACTTTGAATGATTTGCACCTGGCGTGACGGCACAACCTTGCCGCTCCCTTTTACGACCTCGTCAATTTGCGCTAATGACGCCCAGATAAAGAAGGCGGCAATAACAACTAGCGAGAACCATAATAAGATTCTCGAGCCACTGGCTTGCTGCTCCGAAATGGCCCACTGTGCGTCATCAAGCAACGCCTTGTCCGATAACTGGTCTTTCGAACGTTTGCCGATAACCAGAAAATAAACAAGATCGCGTGGGCCGGGCCAGATGGGGTAGAACAGCCAGCCCAGGATGGTACGACGACGCCTTCCCGTCATGAACGGTTCCTCGCCCGACTCACCTGACCCTGGCGCAAGGCATCCACCACTTGTGCTTTTGGTCCATCGGCAACAATTTTGCCGCCGTCGACAACCAGTAAGCGGTCTACGATTTCCAGCATGGCTGTGCGATGCGTCACAATCAGCATGGTTTTTCCTTCACATGCTTTACGTAGTCTGGATTTAAGCGCCGCTTCGCTTTGGTGATCCATATTGCTGCTGGGTTCATCGAGCAGCAATATGGAGGGGTTGTTGATGAGGGCGCGTGCCACGGCAATCGATTGTCGCTGGCCGCCCGACAAGGAATCGCCCCGCTCGCCGATAATCATGTCATAGCCGTCGGGATGATTGGCCGCGAATTCGTCAACGCCCGCCACGGCGGCCACGCTTAACATGTCGTCATCGTCAACAAAAGGAGCGCCCAAGGTAAGGTTGTGCCGCAGGGTGCCATAGAATAAAACCGGGTCTTGAGGAACATGACCCACCGCACGCCGCACATCGGCCGGGTCGATTTGGCGTATGTCGATACCGTCGATCAAGACACTGCCCTCGCTGGGCGCATAAAGACCAAGAATGAGTTTTTCCAGTGTCGATTTGCCCGAGCCAATACGACCGATAATGCCGATTTTCTCACCTGGGTTAATTTTCAGGTTTATGCCGTTCAGCGCATTTTCTTTTGAACCGGGGTAGGCGAAGCTAACTCCCCGGAACTCAATGCTACCTTCCAGATGAGAGCGTGGAACATAGGTACGGTTTGGCGGATGTTCGATCGGCATTTTCATATACCCGTCGATCGATTCCAGCGAGGTGCGGGCATTCTGATATTGCATCATTAGGCCGGCAACCTGGCCAAGCGGGGCCAGGCAGCGCCCCGCGATCATTGAAGACGCAATAATTCCGCCCAAGGTCATTGCGGCATCTTGTAAAAGCAGCACGCCAATAATGACCACAGCAATGGTAACGAGTTGTTGGGCCGTTTGTACAAAGCCGACAGTCGCAGCCGACAGAAATTTGATTTTGGAGCCAAGTTGGGCGAGAAATTTTGTCGTGTTCTCCCAAGTGCGTTGGGCGCTACCCTGGGCGTTAAGGGTTTTAATCGTTTCGATGCCGCCCAAAGCTTCAACCAATACGGCATTGCGCTGCGAGCTGGCTTTAAAGGTTTCTTCCACCATGCGCGCCATTTTTGCCTGGGCAATCCAGGAAACAATCAGCACAATCACAATGGCAATGGCAGGCGGAATCACCATCCATGGCGAGATCCACATTAACGCAGCCAGGAAAATCAGCACGAAGGGCAGGTCGACCAGGGTGGTAAGGCTGGCCGAGGCGATGAAGTCGCGCACGGACTCAAAGGAACGTAAGTTGGCAGCAAAGGAACCGACTGAAACGGGTCGGCTTTCCATTTTCAAATCAAGGACTTGCTCCATGATTTGTGCAGAAAGTTTTACGTCGATACGTTTGCTGGCAGTGTCAACCACGTGAGCGCGGATTGTGGTCAGAATGTAATTCAGCACAATGGCCACGAACACACCAATAGCAAGCACCCATAGCGTGTCCATGGCATTATTCGGTACCACGCGATCGTACACATTCATCGTGAACAAGGGCGTGACCAAGGCGAAGAAATTAATGAGAAAAGCCGAAACCAATGCGTCGCGATACAGGCGGCGGTTATCAAATACGGTGTTCCAGAACCAGTGTCCTTTGCGCTTTTTCTCAACCTCGGGGGAGCGCGCGTCAAAGCGGAACTGTGGGCGGATGAAAGCGGCAACGCCTGTGTAGTCAGCCTCCAATGCCTGTTTACTGATTTCGCAGGGTGTTCCAATCTCTGGAAATTGGACTAGATAATTGTCAGGTCGAATTTCCAGAAGCAGGCAGGCGCGATTACGCTTGAGCAGCAGAATGCAGGGTAATAATGACGTGGGAATTTCGTCGAGTTCGCGCCTCAGCAGGCGAGCCGAACATTGGGCACGTGCTGCAGCCCGGGAAAGTAAAGAAGGCGAGAGTTTGTTTTCAACCAACGGTAAACCCCCGGCCAACGTTTGTGCCGTGCAGGGGTTGCCGAACAGCTTGGTAATATCAACCAGGCAGTTCAGTAGTGGGTCGTCGTGCACGGTGTGCGGCGGTAACCGCCAAACAGAATCATTCGCAGGATTCGCGTTTTCTGTTTCTGGCGCTGGTTCTTCCGCCGGTGCTGCGTTCGACTTAGAAAAGACTCTCGTCATCGTCATCCAATAAATTCAGCGAATCACGCAAACGTTGACGCGCTTTTTTTCGTTGTTGCAGTTTTTGCAGAGCTTGGGGCGGCAGGTCGGTGAGTCGTAACGTGCCATTCGCGATCAGGGCATCAATCAAGTCTTCCAGTACGCGAATAAACTCTGCGTCAAGCTCTGAGAGCTCAACTTTGTTGGGTTTTTTCTCTTCCTCTTCCATAGGCGGCGGCACAATCGATAGCATGGGTCTGGACATGGTACATCGCAGTTAATTTAACGTTGATGAATCATCCGCAACGCCGGTGTTCAACGGGCTGATGCGGGGCGGTTGCATGTCGTCCCGGTACGTAACCTTGACCGGGGCGAGATTGCGGGTGTCTGGGGTGGGCGTCATGCAATTATCCAGACTGCTTTCGGGCAGGCTGAGTTCCGTATTTTCAGGCACGGTTTGTTCGTGTGGCTGGCTTAGGCCTAATACAGGCAATAGTCGATGTGAAAGCGCTATCCAGCGATATTCGGCTTGCAGCAGATCATACACGCCATTTGCCAGTGCACGTCGTGAATCAAACAGTTCATTTGAGGTGTCCAGCAGGTCGAGCAGTGAGCGTTGCCCGATTTCAAATTGTTGCTCTGCCGCCACCCGTACTTTCTCCATAGCCGCTTCGTGACCTGCAAGGTAGGGGCGCTGCTGACGTAGACGCTGAATATTGTTCCATGCCGTGGAAAGTTCCTGCTGCAGGTTGCGGCAGGTGTAGTCGCGCACATCGCGCGCCGCGTACCATTGCGCTGCAGTTTGTCGCACGCGTGCCGAATCGCTGCCGCCCCTATAAAGGTTGTAGGACATCACGACTTGAACATTCGATGTCTGAATATCATGAGCAGTGGGGTCTTTCTGCGGCCGGTCACGCCCGGTTGACGCTCGAAGCTCCACAACAGGAGCAAATTGAGCTTTGGCCGCTTTACGACTGGCTTTGGCGGCGATAACCAGTGCCTGCTTCGACAAAATGCTGGGATTTGCTACCAGGGAAGATCGAAAATTGGGCGGTTCTTTGGGGATTTTGTCCGATACATCGGGAGGGGGCGATAAAACGTCGGGGGGGTATTGACCCACTATTCGTCGGTAGCGCTGAACAACATCGTTCAAATTGTTGTTTTCTTGCATCAGATTGCTCTGTGCCAAGGCCAGACGGCCGGCTGCCTGCTCATAATCGACCCCGCGCCCAACACCGGATTCCTGTCGTTCGCGGATAAGCGTCATGGTTTTTTCGTGAATGGCGTAATTCTCTTCGGCGTATTGCACCATTTCACGAAACCGCTGGACATCCAGGTATGCGTTAACGGCTTCTGTTGCCAGACTATCGGTGGTGGCCAGCAATTCGTAATAGGCGGATAGTTTTTCAAAGCCTTGTTGCCGAATGCTGTTGGCCGTTGCCTGCCCATCGTAAAGGAGTTGAGTAAGTTGCAGCGTGTAGCCTTGACGCGTCCAGTTCTGAGAGGGGGTGCCTGGGATATTTGCGCGTTGTTCACGCCCAAACTGCGCCTGCAGATCCACAGACGGGAGCAGATCGCCTCTTGTAAAGTTTTGTGTTTCCAAAGACGCGATAAATGTCTGGAATTGTGCACGTACTTCAGGGTTGGTGAAAATGGCTTTTTCCACAGTTTCCCCGAGTGTTTCGTAGGGCGCAGCCCGCCCCTGACCAATGGCAATACTCGTGGCCAAACCCATTACACACGTTACGGCAATAACAACTGAGTGTCGCAACAGCACCCTATCTCCTTTGTAACTCGTGACTCACAACCAAAAAACCAAATAAAACGGTATGTTACCGATACAACTTAAAGTTACTAAACTAATAACTAGTGTATCAGTGTGGTTATTGTGAGTGTGGAGTACAACACAGGAATAGGCGTTGTGTCAGCTATTTGTAAGTTTGTTTGTTGCGGAAAGCGAACAGAACCAGTGTTAATGGTGGTTTTCATACGGCTATACTCGCCGTTCGGCACGGCGGAGCTACGGGTTTCCGGCCCGTATTCTTGAAGCATAACCGTGCGTCCTGCAATAAAAAGGGCTACCTTTCTATTGGTAGCCCCAATTTTATAGCAGTAACAAGAGTTTGACCAGTGTTACCGGATACCAAATAACTGTAACTTACAGGTTAATCAAGTAAGTTGCGTAACACATATTGCATGATGCCGCCGTTGCGGTAGTACTGCGCCTCGCTGGGGGTATCAATTCTTACAATAGCCTCAAACTCCACATTACCCGCTTTGACCGTCACAGTCTGAGGAATGGTGTCGTTATTCAAAGCTTCTATGCCCGAAATGTCGAAACTTTCTTCGCCGGTCAGCCCGAGCGTTTCGATGCTTTGGCCATCGGGGAATTGAAGTGGCAGTACACCCATCCCCAGCAGGTTAGAGCGGTGGATTCGCTCATATGATTCAGCAATAACGGCGCGCACACCCAGCAGGACTGTGCCTTTCGCAGCCCAGTCTCGCGATGAGCCTGAGCCATACTCTTTACCGGCAAGAATTACCAGCGACGTATTTGCTTGCAGATAGTTGCGTGACGCATCGTAAATCGTGGTGACGGGCCCTTCAGCCCGCGTGAAATCACGCGTGTACCCGCCTTCGGTTTCCGGAGCAAGCTGGTTACGCAGGCGTACGTTGGCAAACGTGCCGCGGATCATGACCTCGTGGTTGCCGCGACGCGAACCGTAAGAGTTGAAGTCGGCAGGCTCAACGCCATGTTCCTTCAAGTATTGTGCGGCAGGGGAGTTTCTGGCGATAGAACCGGCCGGGCTGATGTGGTCGGTTGTGACGGAGTCTCCCAGTAATGCCAGCACACGCGCGTTTTGGATATCGGAAACCGCGCCTGGCCGGCGAGGCATATTCTCGAAGTAAGGTGGTTTGCGCACATAAGTAGAGTGTGGGTCCCAGTCGAACAGCTGGCCCGATGGGGTAGGCAATGCTTGCCAGCGTTCGTCTCCTGCAAATACGTCACGGTAACCTGAGGTGTACATGTCTTCGGCAATAGCTTGATCAATAACGGCTTGCACTTCACTGGTGGAGGGCCAAATATCTTTCAAGTAAACGTCTTTACCATCGTGATCCCGGCCAACGGGTTCCCGGTACATATCCAGATCCATCGTGCCCGCCAGGGCATAAGCCACCACCAGTGGGGGTGACATGAGGTAGTTCATTTTTACTTCAGGGTGAATTCGCCCTTCAAAGTTGCGATTTCCCGACAGTACCGATACGACGGAAAGGTCATTTTTCGTGATGGCTTCACTGACTTCGGGAATCAGCGGCCCGGAGTTCCCGATACAGGTTGTGCAACCGTAACCCACTAAATTAAAGCCCAGTTCGTTCAAGTAAGGGGTGAGCCCTGCGCGTTCGTAGTAATCGGTGACGACGCGCGATCCGGGTGCCAGGCTGGTTTTAACCCATGGTTTGCGCTTGAGGCCTTTTTCAACTGCCTTCTTGGCCAATAGTGCGGCGGCGATCATGACGGCCGGGTTTGACGTGTTGGTGCACGAAGTGATGGCCGCAATAACTACGGCCCCGTGATTAATCCGGCACTCGGTGCCGTCGGCGAACTTGACCAGTGCCGAGTCTGCTGCGGGGTTGGTTTCTGCGTGTTCGGTGTGGTCGGTGGGTGTTGGCGCACGCGCGGTTTTGCTGTCTTGTGCGGGGGGGTCCGAAGCCGGAAATGATTCGGCTACCGCTTTGTCGTAGCCAACCGGTTTGCCGCCAGGCAGTTCGACATAAGAAGACAGGGCGCTGCGGAAAGAGCTTTTCGAGTCTGTTAAAGCAATGCGGTCTTGAGGACGTTTGGGGCCTGCAATTGAAGGAACCACCGTGGATAAATCCAGTTCCAGGGTTTCAGAGTAGCGTGGCTGCGCCTTTGGGTCGTGCCATAGCCCTTGCTCTTTTGCATAGGCCTCCACCAACGCAATTTGTTCGTTGCTCCGGCCCGTAAGGCGCATATAGTTAAGGGTTTCGTCATCGATTGGGAAAATAGCAATGGTTGAGCCGTACTCCGGGCTCATGTTCCCAATGGTGGCGCGATTGGCCAAGGGCACTGACGCCACACCTGGTCCGAAAAACTCAACGAATTTCCCAACGACGCGATGTTTGCGCAGCATTTCGGTAATGGTTAAAACCAAGTCGGTGGCGGTGGTGCCTTCGGATAGTGAACCGGTCAGCTTGAAACCGACAACGCGCGGGATAAGCATGGAAATGGGTTGGCCCAGCATGGCGGCTTCGGCCTCAATGCCGCCCACGCCCCAAGCAACGATACCCAGGCCGTTTACCATAGGTGTGTGCGAATCGGTACCGACACAGGTGTCGGGGTAGGCTTGTTTAGTGCCGTTCTGGTCTTTGGTAAAGACCACTCGGGATAAGTGTTCGAGGTTTACCTGATGAACAATACCCGTGCCCGGCGGCACAACTTTAAAGTTCTCGAAAGCATTCTGGCCCCAGCGCAGAAATTGATAACGCTCAAGGTTGCGTTTGTATTCAATTTCAACGTTCTGCTCAAAGGCGGTTTTTTGCCCGAACACGTCAACAATTACCGAGTGGTCAATGACCAGTTCAACCGGTGCCAGAGGGTTAATTTTGGTAGGGTCGCCGCCTAAGTCTTTTACCGCTTCGCGCATGGTGGCCAGGTCGACCACCGCCGGCACACCAGTGAAGTCTTGTAAAACAACACGTGCCGGCGTAAATGCAATTTCGCGGTTGGGTTGCGCACTTTCGTCCCATCCAGCCAGTGCGCGAATGTCTTCCGCCGTTACGTCTGAACCGTTTTCGGTACGTAATAAATTCTCAAGAAGAATTTTTAAACTGTATGGAAGGCTGGAGACATTGAGTCCTCTTCCCTTGACGGCATCCAGCCGATAAATTTCGTAGGAATCGTTGCCAACTTTTAATGTTTGTTTGGCATCGAAGCTGTTTGGATGTGTCATGACGCGATCTCCTGGAAATAGCAGGGCCGGGCGTTGGCCACGTATTAAGTGTTAGCCCTTATCTTACACGCTGGGTTGAATGGTTTCACGCAGGTTTGTGCAGAATCCACTATTCGGTGGGCAAGGCCCACACGACAACTGGGGGTTTTAACGCCGCATGGTAGCGGGCAACGTAATCTTCGAACGATTCACTGTCGCTCTTTTCAATGTTGATCTGGTCGATCAGCGACTGCGCCGTCAAGCGTTCGAACTCCGATAGGGTGGCAGGTGGCAGCGGTTCGCGTGCAAGCGTTTCGTGATGCCGTTTGCTTTGAGCGAGCGTGAATGCCTGCAACGATTGTCCCGACTCTTTAAGCGTTTTCAGCAGGCGCCCCGAGGGTGTTTCGTTCGCGTCGTCCAGCTTGATTTTTTGTGCCTGTAGGCCTTGCTTGTGGAGGTTTGTTTTATAGGCGTTGTCCAGCATTTCCGCATAAGGCGCCATGCGCTCCAGAAGCTCATGTCCCCAGTTCGCCAGCGGTACTGACTTGTTTTGTCGGATAAGTGTCAGCCCCGGTTCGCGCCCACGCTTTGCCACAACGGAAAAGTTGTCGCTGCTATCGCGGCAGAACCCATTATTGGGGAACATAGGGCTGTCTTCCGTTGCGCAGAAAAGTAGGAAAGTGTCCATGAAGGCACAGGTTTCTGCGCTAATGCCAATTGGGCATTCAGGGTCGATATCAAGACAGCGCACTTCAATGTACTGTACCCCCCTGGCGGCGAGCGCCGCCGAGGGCCGCTCCCCACGCTCAACTGCGCGCTTGGGGCGAATGCTTGAATAGTATTCGTTCTCTATTTGCAGCAGGTTTGTGTTGAGCTGAATCCATTGCTCCCCGCGATGGGTGCCGATTTTCTGATACGGGGCCCATGGCGTGGTGACCGCGTCGTGCATGCGTTTTAGAAACGTTTCGATATCGTTGTAGCAAAGCTCTAGTTCGGATTGCGCTTTGTTGTTGTAGCCCAAATCGCTCATGCGCAGGCTGGTGGCATATGGCAAATAAAACGTGTCGGCGTCGAGGCGTTCAAGCTGATGAGGCCGATTTAATAGAAAGTTTTCTGAAACGGCCGGGGAGGCGCCGAACAGGTACATAAGTAACCAGGAGTACCGGGTAAAATTCCGGATCAGTGCCAGGTAGCCGCGTGAGCGAATTTGTTCAATACCCTGGCCATCGGTATTTAATACAGTCCAAAACTCGTCTGGCAACGAGAAGTTGTAATGAACGCCGGCAATACATTGCATGGCTTTGCCATAACGTTCGGCCAGGCCGCGGCGATACACATGTTTGAGCATGCCTGTATTCGACGGCCCGTACCACGCGATAGGGATATCGGGTTCGGGCGGCAGTAACGGAGGCATCGACTGATTCCAAATCATCTCATTGTTCAGCTTGCCGGCCACAAAGCGATGAATAGCGCGGAGTTCTTCACGCAGCGACGTTACGTTTCCGTGTGTCGCGGTGATGAGTTCCAGAAGCGCCTCTGCGTAATCAGTGGTAATTTTCGGGTGCGTCAGTGCGCTGCCTAATTGCGACGGATGAGGGGTAAGCGCCAGCTTTCCTTGCTCGTCGACACGCAGGCCCTCTTTTTCGATACCCCGAAGGATTCCTGTCAGAATCTCGGTATGGGGGCGCAGCAAGGCATTTCGTTCTGAGCTTGATGACATGTGAATCGTATTGTGTTCTGGTTGTTATCGGCGGATTTTACCCGAGTAGCTTGATGGGCGTTACTTTTTAATCTTAGGGGAAAGTGTAGTGTTTTTGCGAGTTTTATGTGCGTTGTTTGCACTCATTGGTTTGGTTGCCTGTTCACCTGAATATAACTGGCGTGAGGTGGCGATTTCGGGCGCTGGGGTCAGTGCGATTTTCCCTGATAAACCCAAGGTGGATGAAAAGCGCTTCATTTTTGAGGGAGAAACGCTGGTTTTATCGATGACGGGTACAACGGTGAAGAGTGCAATTTTCGCGATCGGGCACGCGCCGCTTGGTGCACGCCTTCAGGAGAATGCGGTAGCCCGGCAGGCGCTGTATCGGCAGGTGGTATCGTCGTTCTACAGCAACTTCAATCAGGCGACACCCAACCCTTTACCCGCTCCGGGTGAGCTTTTTGTTGTAACAGGCGAAGGGCCGAACGGCGATATGCAGTTGTCTGCCAAGGTTTGGATGACTTCAGACTACCTGCTGGAGGCCATTGTTGTTGCGCCGCAAGCTCTTTTTCCGGAAGAACATGCCACGGAGTTTTTCGCGGGTGTGGCGTTCTAAGGAGAAGGTGTTCGCCGGTTCAGTCTGTAATTTCACTGTCGTAGTGGGGTAAATAGCCTGCGCTCATTGCTTTGACAATGCCTGCTTGCCGGCTGTGTACCCCCAATTTTGTGCAGGCTTCCCGAACGTGATAATTGGCCGTGCTTTCTGAAATGGTAAGGATTTGGCCCATTTCCCGACTTGTTTTACCGATACTGGCCCAATAAAGACATTGAGTTTGGCGCGATGTGAGCGGAGAATTGCTGGTTTTTCTGATCAGTTCTAGGCTGGTTTGTTCTGGCATGGATCGTTTTTGTTATAAATTGTTCGAAAATACTTATTGTTCTTGTAATGTATCAATTTTCAGGGTGGTCGTAAAATTAGGGGCCGACGCATCAGGTTCTTGTCGATTGTCAATGTGTGCCTGGTACTTTCATGCAGTAGTGTTAGAATCAAAAAAATTCCGTTTTCAGCGCCGATTTGCTTGATCTGCTTGCGGGCGCGCGATAAATCCAGCTAAAGAGGTCCCTATATGACCCAATCAACTGAAAATTTTCCTACGCAGCCAGACAGCACGCCAATTCCCCCAGGGTCTGTAGGCATTGTTTCCCCCGAATATATTCATTTCACCGAGCCGTTGGCGTTAGCCAGTGGCCAGGTTTTGCCGCAATACTCTCTGGCGGTGGAAACATACGGTACGCTGAACCACGACCGCAGCAACGCAGTACTGGTCTGCCACGCCTTGAATGCATCGCATCATGTAGCGGGTATTTCCGCTGAGAATCCGAAGGACGTCGGCTGGTGGGATAACATGGTCGGGCCGGGAAAAGCGCTGGATACCAACCGTTTTTTTGTGATTGGCGTGAATAATATCGGCTCCTGTTTTGGGTCGACGGGGCCGGCCAGCATCAACCCTGATACCGGCAAGCCCTGGGGCGCCGCGTTCCCAATGCTTACCGTGAAAGACTGGGTACACGCACAGGCGCGTCTGGCAGACTATTTCGGAATCCGGAAGTTTGCCGCCGTTATGGGTGGATCCTTGGGTGGCATGCAGGCGCTTGGGTGGGCGATCACGTGCCCGGATCGTGTGGAAAACTGTATCGTTATTGCCAGTACCCCCCGGTTGTCGGCCCAGAATATCGGGTTTAATGAAGTGGCGCGGCGCGCCATTATTACCGACCCTGATTTCCATGGGGGCGATTATTACGCCCATAATACGGTGCCCCGGCGTGGTTTGGCGTTAGCCAGAATGGTGGGACATATTACTTACTTGTCCGACGACGATATGGCAGCGAAATTCGGGCGCACGCAGCGTGCGCCGGCTGAAAACGGCGAGTTTCATTACGGGTACGATGTCGAGTTCGAAGTGGAGTCGTATCTGCGTTACCAGGGCGAGAAGTTTTCCAACTATTTTGATGCCAACACGTATTTGCTTATTACACGTGCGCTCGATTACTTTGACCCCGCACGTCATCATCATGGTGACTTGGCCAAAGCGCTTTCCACCGCTACGGCGAATTTCCTGCTGGTTTCGTTTACAACCGATTGGCGTTTCCCGCCCTCACGCTCTCGGGAAATGGTTCAGGCCCTGCTGAAAAATCATTTGCCGGTGACGTATGCAGAAATCGACGCCCCGCATGGTCACGATGCATTCTTGCTCGACGACCGTCGCTATCACGCCGTAATGCAAGGGTATTACGATCAAATTGCCCGCGAGCTTAATTTGGGTGAACGCGAAGAAACACTGGGGGTGCTGGCATGAAACAGCCTATTGCCTTCAAAGGCGACATGACCACCCGCCCGGATTTGCAACGTATTGCCGGGTGGGTTGAGCCCGGCAGTCGTGTGCTCGACCTGGGTTGCGGCGACGGCACGTTATTGGCCTATTTGCGCGACCATAAACAGGTTAGCGGTGCCGGTGTCGAATTCGACGATGAGTGTGTTATTGCATCGGTAAAGCGGGGTGTGCGTGTTATTCAGCAGAACCTGGAAGAGGGGCTGGCCCTGTTTGACGATCAACAGTTTCATTCTGTTGTGTTGTCTCAAACGTTGCAATCCATGCACCGCACAGAGCATATTTTGCGGGAAATGGCGCGCGTTGCACGATACGGGATTGTTTCGTTCCCCAATTTTGGGTACTGGACCCATGGCTTATCCATTCTGGCGGGGCGCATGCCGGTTACCGGAGAGATGCCATATCAGTGGTATAACACCCCCAATATTCATTTATGCACCATGCGCGATTTTGAGGATCTGGCGCATAAGCTGGGTTTGCGGGTTACGCATGTTGCGGCGTTTAACCGACAGAACGAAATTCATCGTTTTAAAAGTTGGCGTAGCACCTTAGTCGTTTACCGGTTTGAGTCACCGTTTCGGCAACCGGCCCGTTCCTGACAAAGGGGGTTGTTATTTCTCTACTGAAAAGCGTTTATGCCAGCTCGCGGGTTTATCCGCTATTGGTGTTGGGGTTTGCCAGTGGTTTGCCGCTTGCTTTAACCAGCGGCACTTTGCAGGCATGGGCCACGGTCGATGGTGTATCACTGCAGAGCATTGGTTTTCTTACGCTGGTAGGAACGGCTTATACCCTTAAGTTTCTTTGGGCGCCGCTGGTTGACCGTTATGCGCCTGATTTTCTGGGGCGTCGTCGTAGCTGGATGTTTTTTAGTCAGGTCTTGCTGGCTTTTTTTATTGCCGGCATGGGTTTTTTGGCGCCGTCCTCGCACTTGGGTTTGCTCGCAGTTTTTGCGGTTATTGTTGCTTTCTTGTCTGCGACACAAGACATTGCCTTTGATGCCTACAGTACCGATGTCTTGCGAGACCACGAGCGGGCGGCTGGGGCTGCGCTAAAAGTACTGGGTTATCGCCTGGCCATGATTGTGTCAGGCGGTCTTGCGCTTATTTTGGCCGGTACCTGGTTGGGCTGGCAATATACCTATGTGCTGATGGGCGTGTTCATGTTGGTATGTGCCGTTGCCACGATACTTGCTCCGGAACCGGAAATCGTCGCAAAAGCACCCCGCACTTTGGGCCTGGCGGTGGTTGAGCCGTTGAAAGAGTTCTTCAGCCGACGTGGCGCCATTCTGATTCTTGTGCTTATTGTGCTTTATAAGCTGGGTGACGCGTTTGCCGGGGCACTGTCGACCACGTTTCTTATTCGGGGTGCCGGTTTCAGTACGGAAGAGGTTGGGTCGATCAATAAAATTTTCGGTTTGGCGGCAACCATTGTCGGTGCGCTGGCCGGTGGCAGCATCATGTCGAAAATGGGCTTGTACCGGGCTTTGATGTTATTTGGGTTGCTGCAGGCCGTGTCCAATTTTGGCTATTGGGTGTTGGCCGTCACCCCCCCGCATTTGTATTCAATGGGCCTGGTGGTTGCAATAGAGAACGTGTGTGGCGGCTTGGGGACGGCGGCTTTTGTTGCGTTGCTTATGGCGCTATGTAATCAGCAGTTTTCGGCGACGCAATTTGCGCTTTTGTCGGCTTTGTCGGCAGTGGGGAGAACTTATCTTGCGGGGCCGTTGACACCACCGATCGTGCTGGCGTTGGGCTGGCCTGTTTTCTTCATTATGACGGTTTTCATTGCTTTGCCCGGCTTGGCGCTACTGTGGTTTAAACGCGCCGAGATCAAGGCTTTGGACCAGTCGGATAGGTAAAAGGGGTTCTATGTTACGTGTGATTTCAGCCAATTTGAACGGCGTCCGATCAGCTCATCGGAAAGGTTTTTTTGATTGGCTGCCCGAACAGCGGGCTGATTTTGTGTGTGTGCAAGAACTTAAGGCACAGGCTGCCGATATGACGGAGCCGATGCAGTCGCCCGATGGGTATCATGGATACTTTCATTACGCCGAGAAGAAGGGCTATAGCGGTGTGGGGATTTATGCACGAAAAGAACCCGATCAAGTCGTGGAAGGTCTGGGTGTGCCGCAAATCGATGCGGAAGGGCGTTACATTGAGTTGGTGTATGACGGCTTGTCCATGATTTCGGTGTACCTTCCCTCCGGCTCCAGTGGCGATCATCGCCAAAGCGCCAAGTATCACTTCATGGAATGTTTCTATGGTCATTTGGCAGATTTGGCCAAAGCGGGCAGGCGCGTTATTTTATGCGGCGACTGGAATATCGCCCACAAAGAAATCGACCTTAAAAACTGGAAAGGCAATTTGAAAAACAGCGGTTTTTTGCCCGAGGAACGGGCATGGTTAACCAAGGTTTTCAACGAACTGGGTTGGGTCGACGTGTATCGTCATCTGTATCCTGATGCCACCGGCGAAGCCTATACGTGGTGGAGTAATCGTGGTCAGGCTCGGGCAAACAATGTGGGTTGGCGCATTGATTACCAAATTGCCACGGCAGATATCGCGGCTACGGCGCAAAGCGCGGCTATTTACAAGGAAAGCTGGTTTAGCGATCATGCGCCGCTTACGATCGACTACGATACAAAACTGTTCGTTTAGAAAGGTTTCCAAAGTTCGCTATGCAAGGAATCAAGCGCAAAGTCGTTTATGTGTCGCTTTACGAAACCATTGCCATTCTGCTGACGGGTGTCGTTTTTTATTTGCTGGGTTTCAGCGTGTTCGATTCCTGGGTGGCTTCGGTCGCGGCGTCGGGTATTGCCGTGTTGTGGAATCTTGTCTGGAACACGATATTTGAATATTGGGAAGCGCGGCAGGTTAAGAAAGGGCGCAGCACGCGTCGGCGCATTGCGCATGCGATCGGTTTCGAAGGGGGGTTGGTTTTGTTTTTAGTCCCTTTTTTCGCCTGGTGGCTAAGCGTCTCTTTGTGGGAGGCGTTTATTCTCGATGCCGGTCTGCTGGTGTTTTTTTTGGTGTACACCTTCGTATTTACGCGTGTGTTCGATCATGTTTTCGGGTTGCCGGCCTCGGCATTGCCTGATGCTGATAGCAATCTGACCGCTAAAAAGGTGTAAGCCGGCATTATTGATATAGGCAGTAGCGATTTTTCCCAAGATTTTTGGCGCGATACATGGCGGTATCGGCGTTGGATAGAAGTTGGGAAGGGGTAATCAATTCATAACCAAACAAGGCAATACCAATGGAAAGGCTTATTTTGAGCTCTTTTCCATCGATATTGAATGGGGCGCTGATTGCGTCGAGGTACTGTTGCGCCAATCGTTTTGCGTCTTCAGCCGGTGCTTTGAGATCGGTCAGCACAATAACGAACTCATCTCCGCCCAGGCGTGCAACCGTGTCGGTTTGTCGACGTCCGGACAAAAGGCATCGGGCCACTTCAATAAGCAACTGGTCGCCGACATCGTGTCCGAAATTATCGTTGATGGGCTTGAAACCGTCGAGGTCACAAAATAGAACCGCACCGGTAGCGCGATGGCGATGCGCGATTTCAAGACTATGTTGAAGGCGCGACATGAGCATTGGGCGGTTGTATAGCTTGGTCAGCGTGTCGTGGGTGGCCATGTAGGCCAGTTTCGCCTCGTTGCGTCGCAATGACGTTTCCTGATCCTGAATTCTTTTTACCAGCAGGTTGAACTGCCTGACCAATGCACCTGCTTCGTCTTTTCCATCTTCGGGCAGGGCGTGCAAAGGTTTTCGCCCCGATGCCATGTCGCCAATCGCTTGTGTAGCACGGTCGAGTCGGCGAAATACATGAGGCAGGAATAGGGCCAGGCAAGTGAGCGCGATGGCCGACAATAATGCGCCCGCCATGATGACGTAATCGGCAATCGTGTCGATAGGGGCGTAGGCCTTTTCAACGGGGATACGGGAAACAACAAACCAGCCTGTACTGGGTACCGATTGAATGCCGACCATTTCCTCGACTCCTTGGGCATTCACGGTAACCCCCGGGCCGCGATAACCTGCCATGGCTTTGTCGTGAAGCAGGTTAATGCCCGGCTTTGGGGTGCGTTTCATGATGAAGGAAGGGTTGCTGGCGCCCAGGAACAGTTGGTCATGAGGCGGAATAATCATACACCAGATTTGACAATAACTCTATTTTGAGTTACAATTTTCAGTCAGGATCTCGCTGGGCGTGTCAACCGTTAGTT
>TARA_R110000850_G_scaffold441_9_pt1 | contig 23762 bp, 21 predicted proteins | sample TARA_R110000850 | Tara Oceans TARA_R110000850 (sample SAMEA4397586) | marine metagenome | biome: Polar Biome; feature: [SRF] surface water layer (ENVO:00010504); material: water (ENVO:00002006), including particulate matter (ENVO:01000060) such as... | depth 5 m | reverse complement strand
GCCGCGCTGGCTGCTGGTGCCCCAGATAATGTCGTCGACGGTGGCCGTGTCGAGCTTGTTGCGCTCGGCGAGGGCCTTGAGGACCGTGGCTGCCAGTTGCTGTGGGTGGATGTGGGCGAGGGCGCCTTTGCCCTGCTTGCCAATGCCGCGCGGCGTGCGGCAGGCGTCGATGATATAGGCTTCAGCCATGAGGGTATCTCCCGGTTCGCATCACTGTTGAATGGTGTTAGCGAGGTTTACGCGCACGTAAGCGTCAAGGGAAGGGATGACGTTGGGAAAGGCGATTAAATCGCCACAAGCCTCCCGAGGGGAATGGCCTAACCGAACGCGCTGTATGCGTGGGTGATGGCCAGGCTGATGCCATGCAGGGCGCGGTCGATCTCGTCCAGCGGGGCGATGATGTCCCGGTGGATACGGTCATAGCCATAGGCAGCGGATTTGGCCTCGGACCCGGTCTCGGTGAGGGTCTTGAAAGGGGTGTCCTCGTCGCGGGCGCGGGGGAAGATATCCATCAGCAGGTCGACGGCTTCGCCGATGCGCAGGTCAAGCACCATGTGCATGAGGTCGCGCGCGTCGGCATCATGGCGCTCGGAGATGCGTGGCACCTGACCGACCAGGATGAAGGCGCGCATCATCAACGCCTGGCGGATGGCGTGCAGCGCGTGCAGGTCCAGCCGGCCTTCATGGCGTTCCTCGGCCGAAGGCGCATCATCAAGCTGGGCAAGCAGCCGGTCGAACTTGCCAAGGTCAATCGCCAGGACATTGGCGATCCGGTTGATCGACACCGAATTGTCATTGTCGCGCAGGCCGTAATAGACGGCCCGATAGGCCGCAGTGCGGTCCGTTTCGGCGAGGCGGGAATGGGCAATCCAGACCGACGGATCGAAGACATTGGCATAGGCGCGCAGGGCCGGCAGGCTTGTCATCACGCGGGCGCGCAGGGCCAGAAGAATGAGGCCGTGCATGCGCGGGCTGCGATTGATCAGGTCGACAAGGCGGTCATTCTCGCGTTGCAGGGACGAGCCGATGCCAGCGGCCGTATTGGCCGGAACGCCGAGCTGTTGCAGCGTCGCATTATGCGAGATGGCCCGCAGCGCGCGCGGGCCGGTCGGGCCGCCGGTGCGGCGTTTCTGGCGCGAGCCGGCCTTGACCACGAGGCCCGCCGCAAAGTCGCCAAGCAGGCGGCCATAATCCCGGTTGACGAACAGGCGCTCATGCCAGGCGCGCAGCGAGCGGTAGAAATCCCAGACCAGGTCGGTGCGCGTGTAGAACGGGTCCTTGGATGTGTCGGGCGGGCTGGACAGGGCCCGGTGGCACCAGGCCGCATAGCTGGTCTCGGCAATCGGCAGGCTGGCAAAGTGCAGGAAGCCGTCACCGCCCTGGAAGCTGACCTCGTGCATCAGGCGCAGGTTGCGGGCCGCTGCGCCATTGCGTGTCCAGGGTGTCAGCACGTGATCGAGGCGCTGGCCGAAACTGCCCGGCCAGGCCCCCCGTCCCATGGATTCGCCATGCGTGTTGAAGATAAGCAGGGCCACGCCATCGGTCTTGGCGGCGAGGGCCCGGGCGATCAGGTTGTGAATGCGCTCGATGGCCATGTCGGCGGCGACCTGTCCGATGAAGCGGCCGGCGTCGGAGAAGCCGAGCTGGATCGAGAGATAGCCGCGCTCCTGCACGTAGCGCAGGAATTCCGGTTCATCGAGCAGGCGTTCGATGAAGCGTCCACCGGTTTCCAGCGCCTCGGGCGTTTCGAACAGGGGCGAAATGTCGAGCTTGTCGGCCACGCCGTACTGGCGGGCGAGATACAGCGCGCCCATGACGGTGGCGGGGTTCTCGCTCTCGGCGATCAGGAAGCGGATGACTGAGCCGGAATCGATGTGTTTCAGGATCTGGGCGCACATCATGAACTGGCGCCGGGCCGTGGATTGCTCAAGGAAGAGGTCGGCGAAATTGACCTGGACCGGCGTTGACTGGCGCGCCTTCTGCGACAGTTCGGCAAGGGCGAGGCGGCCGAGTTCGCGGTCTTCGGTCTCAAGGCCAAGGTCGCGGTTGATGACGGTGCGCACCTGCGCGGCATTGACCCGCAAGTGGATACGGGCCGTGCCGAGCTGGAGCGATTCCACTTCGGCGCGGAAGGCGATCAGCGCGGCAGCGAGGGCGTCATCGGCTGCCGGGATCGCCTCATCGAGCACGCTGGTGATCTCTGCCGCATCTAGGATCATGCGCTTGCTGTGGTCCGTCAGCGCGTTCGCCGCACGCACGAGGTGTTCGGGATCTGTCAGGTCCTGCGCGAAAAGGCCTGCGTCTGCGTCCGCGTCCTTTGCTGCAGCGCGCAGCCGGATGATGAGGCGGGCGAGCGGGGCGATCTTGCTCGCACCGGACATGGCCTCCAGCCTGTCGCAATAGCGGGCGAGCTGGTCGGCCTTTTCGCGCAGGCGGAAGGTCAGCGATTGCGACCAGTGAATATCGGTGCGCCCGTCAAGATCGTAGCCGACCCAGCTGGCCAGAGTGGGCAGGTAAGGCCTGAGATCGCGCCAGCGGTCCGGAAAGGCCTTGCGGGCCACCTGCATGACCAGGGCGGCATAGGCCTGCTGGGCGCCCGCCGCATTGCGCAGCGCGTCCTGCACTTCCTCATGTTCGCCGACCAGGTTGATCGACTGGTTCCACGCCCGGCTGTCCTCGCGGATGTGCTTCAGAAGCGCGGCGCGGCTGGATTTGCTGGGCCGGCTGACATGCGAGGTGAATGCCTGGCGCAGCGCACGCGACAGGGCAAAGGTCGGGTGGGCCGTGAAGACGATGCCGCCGGTATTTTGCTGGACTGCATCCCGGTAGGTGTCAAAGTCCTGTTTCGCATGCGTTTCCAGTGCGGCACGGACAAGCGACCATCCCGCTTTCGGGTCTGCATCATAATGCTGTTCGCGGAAACGGTCTGCGCGCTCCTCGATCAGGGTCAGGTGCAGGTCGCCGGCGAATTTCTCCAGGTCTGCTACCCTGGTGCGGCCGGATTCGAGATCCTGGAACAGGGACTGGGCGAAGGCGAAGACAGAATTCGTCATCGGATCGACCGCGATTCGCTCCGATTGCGCCCGCAGGAAGTCCTGCGCGGCAGCCAGGGAGAGAGGAGTGGACGCTGCGTTAGTCATGTGTTCACCACAAAGACGCCTTTGGCGGCGATGTCAAAGCAGACGAGACCTGCATAAGCGCAAGGCAGGCCGCAGGTTTTGCGGCCGGATTGCCTGTCGCGTGTGGCACAATCCGCCGATATGTCGTATCAGTAAGGTGCCGGCATAGGGGCAAGTGTAGATGGATATTGAAGCGATGGGCACATTGACGGCATTGGCCGCCAGCCTTGCTGTGGCCTTTGCGCCAACAACAGGGCAGCCAGCAGTCGGCGCGATGGACCAGATACTCGGTTCGGCCCGACCGGCCTCATCCATCGTACAGCCTTCGCCCGCACCGGTCGTCTCGCAAAGCCCGGCTGCCAGCCATAACGTGATTTCCCAGCCGCCTGTCTGCCGCATCCGCACGGATGATGAATGCTACCAGACGGCGTCGGCCTGCCTGATGGCGCGCAGCGTGGGCGACCTGTACGGGGTCGACTGGCGCGAGGGCAAACCGGCCGTGGTGCGCAACCGGGACGACCTGTCGGACGCCGACGAAGAGCACGCCCGCGCCTGCGCAACAGACCTGCAGACCTGCCTCAGCAGAAACTGCTAGAGCCTAGCGGCGGCCGAAGAACTTGACCGCGCCAAGGAGGCCGGCAATCGCCGAGCCAAGTCCGCCGAGCAGCACGAACAGCGGATTGGCCTGATCGGCAAAGGCGATTGCGCGGTTGATGCCCGATACCTGCACCGTGACCGTGTCGCGAAACGTGCGCAGCGGCACGACCGAGTCCTGGTCAATGGCATAGATCTCGAACACGAGGTCATGGTCGCCTGCCGACAGGGGCATGACGGACCAGCGCCAGACATTTTCGGTCAGGGGCGACAGGGACTGGATGCCGGGCGACATGGGGACGATTTCGAAATTGGCGCCGCTGACGCGGGCCTCGACCCGGTCGGACACCCTGGCTTCGCCGGTGACGACATTGCCGCGGCCCGGCAGGGCATCGGCGGCGGTGTCATCGCCCGTCGCATCAATGGCGAGGGTCACGTCAAAGGCGCGCTTGTATTCAGCGGACGTTGGCGTTTCGTGGGCCACCGGTACGGTCTGCAGGGTTTCAAGGAAGGCGGCGGCGCGCGACGGCTGCGGCTCTGGCGCTGCGACGCCGGCGGATTCGGCGAAGGCCTCTGATGTGTCGGAAAATGCATCGAACGCCTCTTCGGTGTCGGCTGCAGAGAAGCCATCGTCGGCCGAAGCAACGGACGCGAGGTCGTCTTCGGCTGGTCCGCTGGCCAGGGAGCGCGTGCGCGGGCCCGACGCGCGGGCTGTTGGCCTGATGGGCGCGGCGTCCACTTCAGGCGGCGCTTCCATTGCGGCCACAGGCGGTGGCGGGGGCGGCGCGGAATCCGTCATGACTTCAGGCGCAGGCGCGGCCTCTTCAGGGGCCTCGCTCATCAGCACAGGTTCGCTTTCGACCGACATGGCCACGGGTTCGCGCGGGCGGAATTCTTCCATAAGGGCGGCGCCGCCAATACCGGCGATTGCGATACCGCCGAGCAGCAACAGGATGGAGATCAGTCTTAGCATCGCACGTGCTCCCGAATGGCGATTCCTCGCGTTAACCCTAGCAGAGCTTTACGCGGCTGGGAAACCTTCCCGGCTCGCTTCGTAGAACGCAATTGCGGCAGCATTGGACACGTTCAGGCTTTCCATGGCGGGGGAAATCGGGATGTGCGCGAGTTCGGCGCATGCCTTGGCAACTGCAGGTCGCAGGCCGGACCCTTCGGCGCCGAGCACGATGGCCACTTTCACTGTGTTCGCAACAGCATCCGCGAGTTTCCGCCGCCCGCCGCCGTCAAGCCCGACCGTGTGGTAGCCGGCCTCGCCGAGCTGTTCGAGCGCGCGGGCAATATTGACGACGCGGGCCTCTGCCACGGTTTCAACAGCGCCCACGGCGGCCTTGGCGACGACGCCGGTGACGGGCGGGGCATGGCGGGTCTGCAGGACAAGGCCGTTGAAGCCGAATGCCGCGGCCGACCGGTAGATCGCGCCGAGATTGTGCGGGTCGGAGACCTGGTCCAGCACGCAGATGCGGGAGACGCCTCTGTCGATCAGGTCTTCGAGGCTGGACGCGTTGAGCGGGGCGACCTTGATGGCGAGGCCCTGATGCACGGCGCCGGGCGGCAGGCGATTATCGAGATCCTTGCCAGGCAAAATTTCCGGCGTGATCCGTGCGGGGCCGAGCCGGGCGGCCGCGTTTTCGGTGGCCAGCATTTTGTGGATCGTGCGCGAGGGGTTTGCGAGCGCGGCCATGACGGCATGGGTGCCCCAGAGCCAGCCTTCACCGTCGCCGCCGCCAGAGCGTTCGCGCGGGCGATCCTGGCGTGGCCGCGGCGATCCGTCCTGTCCGGCAGGCCCGTGTGTGTTTCGGCGTTTTGGATGGTTGCGCGCCATTTCTTTCGTCCCTATAAGGCCGTCTCCCGAAGCGGGTGGAGGAGACGGGTCTGCCCGTGCCTTTAGGCGGTTCGGGGCGACGGCGTCAATTATCGTGAGTCGCAGGCAGCCCTTGGAGGGGTGGCCGAGTGGTTAAAGGCAGCAGACTGTAAATCTGCCCGCATAGCGTACACAGGTTCGAATCCTGTCCCCTCCACCACTGTCTGTGCTATGGATGAGCGACGTACCGGTTGCGGGTATAGCATAATGGTAATGCACTAGCCTTCCAAGCTAGCTATCTCGGTTCGATCCCGTGTACCCGCTCCAAGGTCTTCCCTTTCAATTCAGATGCGTGGCGTGGTTCTGCGTCGTCATATCCTGCCGGATGCGTCGGAATATGAGTTTCAGCATGCAACCTGTCAGGAAAAGGATGATGAAGGCGAGGCGTTTCAGGTCTGACAGCGTGGCCGTTTCCGGCAGGGCGCGGCCGAGCTGCATCAGGGCGTGCGGTTGTGGATCGGGCAGGGTGAGCGCGCAGGCAGGGACCAGGGAGGTTTCGGCAGGGGCTGTGTTCCTGGCTGCGGCGTACATTGCGGGCTCCTTTCACTGCGTGTCTGCAATGAATAGAGGCTGCGCCCCGAATGCGGCGGGAAAGGAGAGGCTTTCAGGCCGGGACGGGATTTGTTTGGGGCGATTTGGTGCAGGGACCGGACGGGTCCGCTCCGACCGGAATGGCTGCGCGTATATGTTATGGCTCATCAAAAGGCCCAGCAAACGGCGGGTGGCCTGAAGGGCGGAAGACCCGCCCGCGGCAAGCGGGCCACGTTGGGAGGACTGCAGGATCGTTGCGGTCGGTGTGGTCAAGTTGGTGGATCTAGCCGACGCGGTTTCTTACGCGGCTATGCCTGGACACCGGGCGTGCGCCCGGTGGACACTGTGAGCCAGGCTGCGACTCTGGCCGGGGCGGTGGAGGCGAGCATGATCATAGCCCTGGACAGTCAGCGGGACGTGTTGGTGCGCCAGATGCTGCCGGGCGTCGGCCCTTCTGCTGATGCCCGAGGACCAGATGTACCGGTTTCGGAGCATAGAGGCTTGCCGGATCGCCGGACAGGGTGGACGCGCGGTCTGCGCCGTGTGTGTGCTCATGACGGAACAGGCGCAGGGGCCGCGCGAGTGGCTTGGCGCGGGCCGCAGGATTGGACTTGATCTGGCGCGCGGCGACGGCAAGGGTGCGCTCTGGACGGGGCCGCAGGAGATACAGGCCATGACATGTATGACGCGCCGGGCATTTGCCGCAACCGGCCTGACGGCTTTCGCAGCAGGGTGTGCGGGCGTGCCGACGGCCCAGCGGAAAGTGGCGATGAGGCATGTGCCGCCGGTGCGGGTGGATCCAGGGCGGATTGCGCGGGTGGATGTCGGACTGCGGCCCTACCGGCCGACCGGCTTTCGGGTCGAGCGAGAGATGCTGGGCGAGACGGCAATTATCCATAATTATGGCCATGGCGGAGGCGGGATCAGCCTCTCATGGGGCACGGCCCACCAGGCCGTGGAGGAGGGCTGGAACCCTGACGTGTCAGACTATGCCGTGCTGGGGGCAGGGATTGTCGGCCTGTCGACGGCCATGCTGCTGCTGGAGCGCGGTGCGAACGTGACGATCTATGCCAAGGCCCTGTCGCCGGAGACGACATCGAACGTTGCAGGCGGGCAATGGTGGCCGGCATCTGTCTACCAGGAGAGCCTGGTGGACGCGGCTTATATGGCGCGGCATGTGGCGGCGGCGCGGTTTGCTTTCCGGCGCTTCCAGCTGCTGGCCGGGCCGGAATATGGTGTGAGCTGGGAGATCAATTACGTCCTGTCGAATGAGCCGAAGCCGAACACGCCGGCGCCGGTCGGCCATCCGCTGCACGAATTCGTGGTCAACGCGCGCGACTATGCGCCAGGCGAGCTGAGCTTTGCCTCGCCCCATGCACGCAGCTTTGACACGATGATGGTCGACACGCCGTATTACCTGCGCGTGCTGGAGCGCGACATTCGCCTGCGCGGAGGCCGTATCGCGGTGAAGGCGTTTGACGATGTGTCGCAGGTGGTGGCGCTGCGGGAGTCGGTGGTGTTCAACTGCACGGGACTGGGCGCAGGAGCGCTGTTCGGGGACACGGGCATCATGCCTGCGCGGGGGCAGCTGGTAATCCTGCAGCCGCAGGCGGAGGTGGATTACAACATCCTAACTGGCGGTCATGCCTACATGTTCGGGCGGCGTGATGGTGTGGTGCTGGGCGGCACGTTCCAGAAGGGCAACTGGTCACTGGAGCCGAGCGCGGAGGACACGGCAATGATTATGCGCGAAAACCGCGCACTGTTCGTTGCTGTGGCCGGGACTTAATTCCCGGTACGGAAGGATTTTCGGCCGAAATAGGTATTCTTCGGTGCGTCATCATCTGTAGGCAGTGTGTCTTCGGGCGGGTCTTCCTGCGCATCGGGCGCGGCCTCTGTTGCCGTTGCCTCGCCCGACATGATCTTGCGGATGTGGGCCGCGGCGGCCCCGGCAGTGGAGACTTCGTAATCGTCGACATGCTTGTCGAGGCGGCGGGCGAGCAGGCGGGCATGATAGGCGGAGAGGGATTTCAGCTCGCTCTCGAAAATATCCTGGCCGACGGCGCCGCGCAGGAAGATCATGTCGTCGCGTGTCTGCCCGGCGGAGATCATGAGCTTGCGTACGAGCAGGCCTGCCGCGGCAGCGAAATCCCTGTCGGCGAGCTTGCCGAAACGATCATTGTTCTCCAGCAGGGCGGCCAGCGCGCCAGCACCCCGGGAACCGGTCTGTCCACTCATTTCAGCCGCTCCTGCACTTCCTTCAGGAGCTTGTCGATAATGCCGAGCGCCTCGCCTGGCCATTTGGCGCTGAGGGTCGGATCCGGGCCAAGCTCTATCGGGTTGGTGGCAAAGCCGGTCTTCAGGGGGATCACCGTGTCGAACATCTCGAATTCGGCTTCCTTGGAATTGGCTGCATCGCGCATGGCCTGCAGCACGACCTGCTGGTGGGGCGTATTGTCGAACCTTGTGGCGAGCACGACCGGCAAATTGTTGATATCACGGTCGCGCAGGTTTTTCATGATGTCGCCGGTGAAAAGATCGAGGCCGAGCGTGGACATGAAATCCGGGATGGTGGGCACAATGATGAGGTGGCTGGCGGCGAGCACGCTTTCAGTCATCACCGAGATGCCAGGCGGGCAATCGCAGATGATGATGTCGTACTCCGATTTGATGAGGTCAAAGTCGTCGCGCAGGCGGCGGCCGACCTGGCCCTCAAGGGCCTGCATGGAATATTTCTTGGCGGTGAGTTCGTAGATCAGCTCGCGCTCTGTCTTGCGCAGGCGCGGGGAAGACGGGATCAGGTCCAGCGGCAGGGGCTTGCCATCATGGGTGACATCGCTGGCATTGGTGACGATGAATTCGGAGAGGCGCTTCTGTTCGCCGGCGAAGAAATTCTCCAGCAGCCAGTCGGATATTGTGGCGTAATCCGTGATGGCCTGGAAAAGGTGTTCATCGCCTTCGTGGCCGTAAACGAGGAGAGACGCATTGGCCTGGGTGTCGAGATCGACCACGAGCGTGCGGCGCCCCGAGGCCGCATAGGCTTCAGCCAGGCTGACGCAGGTGGTTGTCTTTCCGACACCGCCTTTCGAGTTCGCGATCGAGATCACGCGTGCCGACATTCTGCTAGCTCCTCTTGCCCCTGTCACAAGGGCGGCACAAAGCAGATTTGGCCGGGCATGGCTATTGCCGGAAGTGGAAAAAAACAGGGCATGGACCGCTATTTCCTTCAAGTTTCCAGTGTAATGCCCGGTGTTTGCTTGGAAAAAATCTCTTTCCTTTGACCGTTATGCTGGCAGGGGTAAGTCCACTGCATCGAAACACATTCCACGGAAAAAGAGGTGCGGCATGGATTCGGGATGGCCGCACAGGTCAGTGGCTTTCAATCGGGACCGGAACATCCTAACTCTGTGCAAAGCTGACTGAATCTGTTCTGGAAGGAATATCCGCCCTTGGCCCTTGATCCCTATAGCGTGCTTGGCGTCCCGCGCACCGCGAGTGAGGCCGAGATCAAAAAAGCCTATCGCAACAAGGCGAAAGCCCTGCATCCTGACTTGCATCCCGACGATGCCAAGAAGATGGAGGAGTTCAAGCGCGTGTCCCAGGCCTGGGACATTATTGGCGACAAGGAAAAGAAGGCGAAATTCGACCGGGGTGAGATTGATGGCGACGGCAACCCGGCCGGGTTTCCGGGCGGGGGACCTGGTGGTGGACCGGGCGATGCGTATCGCTGGGAATCGCGGGGCCGCAGCCCGTTCGATGGCGCGCAGGGCGACCCTTTCGAGGAGATTCTTGGTGGCATGTTCGGCGGCGGGCGCCGGCGCAATCCCGGGCCGCAAAAGGGCCGGGACATACGATACCGCGTGGAGATTTCCTTCGAGGATTCCGTAACCGGTGCACGGCGGCGCATGACCATGGCCGATGGCACGGCGCTGGACGTGAACATCCCGGCGGGCATAGAGTCCGGCCAGTCACTGCGCCTGAAAAGCCAGGGGCAGCCTTCGCCGAATGGCGGCGCGCCGGGCGACGCGTTGCTGGAACTGGAAATCCGGCCGAGCAAGATATGGGAACGTGACGGCAAGGACCTGCGCATGACCGTGCCGATCAGCCTGCAGACGGCTCTGCTTGGCGGCAATGTTGAAGTGCGGACACCGTCCGGGCCGGTGACATTGAAAGTGCCGCCGGGATCCAATTCAGACGCGCAACTGCGCCTGCGTGGCAAGGGCGTGCAGGGAAGTGCGCCCGGGAACCTCTACGCGCGGCTGAAAATCGTCCTGGATGATCCGGCTGACCCCGGTCTCAGGAAGTGGGCAGAAGGCCGGTCAAAATAGCAACCGGTGTCAGGCGGCGGTAAGAGAATTACCGAAGGCTGACATTGCCGCGCGATCTGCCATCGGTTCGGGCCGGGCGATGAGATAGCCCTGCAATTCCTCGCAGCCGAGCATTGCCAGGGCCAGCGCCTGGGCTTCGGTTTCGACACCCTCAGCAACGACCGGGATCCGGAGCGCATGCGCGAGGTGGATGATGGCCTCGACAATCGCACGCGATTTGCGATTGACATTCATTGAGCTGACGAAGGAGCGGTCGATCTTTATCCGGTCGAACGGGAAGGTCTGGATATAGCTCATCGAGGAATAGCCGGTGCCGAAATCATCAAGGGCGATCTGGACACCCATCGCCTTGAGTTCGTTCAGGATGGCAATCGCGAGCGACTGGTTCTGGATCAGCGCTGTCTCGGTGACCTCGAATTCAAGGCGCGACGGTGTGATCCCGGTTCCCCTCAGGGCCTGGCGGACATGATCGACAAGGTCCGGGTCAAGGAATTGCCGCGCGGAGAGATTGACTGAGACCGAGATGGCTTCGTCCCAGCTGCGGGCTTCTTCGCAAGCTGCCCGGATTGTCCAGTTGCCGATCTGGTTGATCAGCAGGCTTTGCTCCGCAATCGGAATGAAAAGGTCAGGATCGACCAGGCCGCGATCTGGGTGGTTCCAGCGGATCAGGGCTTCGCGTCCGAGGACGGTTCGTGTGCTGCTGCAGACCTTGGGCTGGTAGTACAGTTCGAACTGTCCGAGGCGCAGGGCCTGATGAAGCTCGCGTTCAAGACCTCGTCTTTGCTCGAGTTCGAGATGCAGCGGAAGATCATAGAACCGGACCTGGCCGCGGCCGGACTCCTTGGCGGCGTAAAGCGCCCGGTCGGCTGAGGTGAGGATTCGTGTCGGACCGCCGCTTACAGGAGCGCCGACGGAGATACCGATGCTGGCACCGACACCGAGTGTGCGCTGTCCAATCTGCAGCGGGGCTGAGATCGCCGACAGGATGGATTCCGCTGCGGTCCTGATCTCGGCCTTGCCCTGGCGCCCCAGCAGGATGACGGCGTATTCGTCGCCTCCGAGCCGGGCGACCAGGTCGCTGTGACGAACGCTGGACTTGATCCGTTTGGCGACGGTCTTCAGCAGGAGGTCACCAGCCCTGTGGCCGAACTGGTCGTTCACTTCCTTGAACTCATCCATGTCGATGATCAGCACGGCGAGATTGTCGGCCGGGCCCGGACTTTTGCGAATGGCGGAGGCGAGCGCCAGATTGAACGCCACACGATTGGCGAGCCCGGTCAGCGGATCCTGATAGGCAAGGGCCCGTACCCGGGCTTCGTTGCGCAGGCGCTGGGTGAGATCGCGCACGGCGAAGACGTTGAAGGCGCTCGCTTTGTCGTGGAAGGCGCGGCAGTTGATGTCGACAATGATCTTGCGGCCATCGGACAGGAGAAGCGGGCGCTCGCCGAAATCATGATTATCGCACGTCGGGATGTCGCAGGCGTCTTCAAGCTGCATGACCTGGAAAATGTCAGAGCCGCGCAGATCATCGCGCGACGTGCCGAGAATGGATTCTGCTGCCTTGTTGGCATCGATGATGCGCCCTTCCGGGGACACGATGAACAGCGCTTCGAGTGCCGAATCCGCCAGAAGGGCAAGTTTGCGGTTCTCGCTGGTGCGCACGTCCTGGACGGCCGTATCCAGCCCGGCAGCCAGCGCCGACACGATGAGGATGGCGCCGAACCCGATGGCGATGAAGAGGCTTACGCCGCCTGTGCCGAGTGTCCAGGCAGGATCGCTGGACCCGTCAATCGGAACCATGGTCGTTCCGGAAGCGCTGACGAAGTGAATTGAGAGCACGGCGGCCATGCAGGCGAACCATGCGAGGAGGTTGCGCATGTTCCGGTCGCTTTTCGTGACGAGAAGATAGGTCATGCAGAAGCTGACGAAGCCCATCGCAATGGCGACGAGGACAGTTGCGGGGTCATATGTGATCACTGCTGAGGCGTGGAGCGCGCTGACGCCGAAGAAGTGCATGCAGGTGACGGTGACGGTGGCGATGGCGGCGCTGGCAATCCGGCTATTGGTGCTCTTGTTCACGGACAGAAGGTGCGTGACCCCGACGAAGCCGGCCACGGAGATGAGGGGGGTCAGAAGCGTGATCCAGCCGTCAAAGACAACGGGGAATCCCGGACGATGGCCAAGCAGCGCGATAAAATGCGTCGCCCAGATGCCAAGACCCATCACAACGCCTGAAGCTGTCACCCAGATGCGCTGCAGGCGCACCGAAATGGCGGCCTGGCTGCGGTGGAACACGATAAGCGTACACAAGGTGCCAAAGCCCAATACGAACATGGCCATCAACATGTGCGCGAAATCATGCTCGTTCGTGATGCAGTTGAAAACCTGGTGCATGGGGCTGTGAACAATCCGGTTCTGTATATTTATATACAGAAGACGATTAGATGGTTACCAAATTGACAACCTGGCTGTTGACTGTGCGGTCGTCCTTGGATCTTCAGGGTTGAAACGGAGGTTCGGTTTGCGGACTGATCTGCCTGCACCCCCCCCGTGGGGTGATGCATGAGAGGGCGGACTGGCCCTAGGCTGCTGGCCGACATGATGATTCGAGGGGAAACGATGAAACGATATCTGTTCTTGCTGCCGCTTGCGGCGCTGGGTGCGTGCGCAGAAGGTGAAGCCGTTGAGCCAAGGGACCCATGCGTGCAGATTTCCGCCATCATGGCGGCCCGGGCTGAGGATGAGCCCTTCACCAGCCTGCGAGGCGAAACGCGCATGCTGGGAGACGAGCCGCTGCCCGATGCGTGGGAGTCGAACGAGACCCTGCTGGACAGCGCCTGCAGGCTGGGCGCCATGCGCGGCTTCTTTGGCGGCAACACGGATATCTTCACCTATTCCTGCACCCTGTTTGAAGCGGGCACGATGAACCAGGAATCAGACGGCGAACTGGCCAGAGCTGCGTATGAGGAGGCCGTCAGCACGGCTGAGGCGTGTCTGGGAGACGCCTGGACGACCCAGGCCGTGTCGGAAAATGCGCAATACGAGGTCTATGGTAAAACGACATTCAGGCCGGTTGTGCCGGAAGAACAGGTGGGCGACTTCAAGGCAGACCCCCTCTACGTGGAAATGATGTTTTCCCGGTTCACAGGCGGGCGGGGCGGCAAGTCGGGCTGGGAGGTGACACTCCAGGCGCAACAGCAGACCCGCGCGAACTGATTCGGCCCGCGCGTCGTGATTTCCAGCCCGGGCTGGCGCCTTCGACCTGAATAAAACTGTCTGTCCGCGTTCACTTCACATTCAGGGCTTTCGGCCTATACGCTGGGCCCATGAAGCGGATTTTTGCCTCTCTTGCAGCCTTGGCACTGCTGTCGACCGGACCTGCGGCTGCGCAGGGCTGGGGCGATTCCTTTTCGCCCGGGCAGGCGCGCGACGCCGTGCGTGACGGCAGGACCGTGCCGCTGAGCCGCATATTCTCCATGCTCAAGCAGCAATATGGTGGCTACCAGCTGGGCGCCGACCTTGTGTCGAAACGGAGTGGCGGGGCGGAATACCACATTGACTGGATGACTGCGGACGGGCGCAAGATGCGCTTTGTGGTGGATGCCCAGTCTGGCGCGATCACAGATCGTCGCGGCGCCTGATTCGTGTTAACCTGTTCTACGGAAGGTAATCTCCATGCGTATCCTGGTCGTTGAAGATGACGTTGACCTGCGTCGCCAGCTGGCAGACGTGCTGTCCCAGTCCGGCTATGCCGTGGACCTTGCGGCAGATGGCGAGGACGGACATTTTCTCGGCGATACCGAACCCTATGATGCGGTGATCCTGGATCTGGGCCTGCCCAAGATGGACGGCGTGAGCATCCTGAAGAAATGGCGCGCCGACGGGAAATCCTTCCCCGTGCTGATCCTGACGGCGCGTGACCAGTGGAGCGAAAAGGTGGCGGGCTTTGATGCCGGCGCCGACGATTACCTGTCCAAGCCCTTCGTGACGGAAGAATTGCTGGCGCGCCTGCGGGCGCTGCTGCGCCGGGCGGCCGGGCATTCCGCCGCCACGCTGGAAGCCGGCAAGCTGATGGTCGACACGCGTGCGGCGCGGGCCATGGTGAATGGCGAGCCGATCAAGCTGACGGCGCACGAGTACCGCGTCCTGTCCTATCTCATGCACCATCAGGGGCGGGTCGTGCCGCGCACCGAACTGGTCGAGCATATCTATGATCAGGACTTCGACCGCGACTCCAACACGATTGAAGTGTTCATCGGGCGCCTGCGCCGCAAGATCGGCGTTGACCGTATCCAGACCGAGCGCGGCCTTGGCTATCGCCTGATCGTGCCGGAAAACGAGGCGCGCGTTGCAGGATAGGCATCTGGCGTGCCAGACCGTGTGAATGGACCCTTCCGGCAACCCCGTTACCCGATTCATTGATCGCTGGCCGAACGTGTCGCTGGCCCGGCGCATGATGCTGGCCGCAGCGCTGTGGGGGCTGGTTGTCCTTATCGGCGGCGCACTGGCATTGTCGGCACTGTACCGGGCGCAGACCCTCTCCCTGCTGGAAGAAGACCTCGACCAGACCCTGGTGACACTGACCCGCGAGATGAGCCAGGAAGGTGCCTTCCTGGCCGATGGCCGGGTAACCGATACAGAGCGCAATTTCCTGTCCAACGATCCCCGTTTCCAGACGCAGTATTCCGGCCGCTATTGGGCCGTTGTCGGCCTGCAGCCTGACCTGACCATTCAGGGTGACCTGCGCTCGCGAAGCCTGTGGGACGAGCCTGTGCCGGTGACACAGGCGCAGATCGGGCGTGCGGTGGCCAATCCGGGAACGACCCATTTTGGCGACTATGCGGGGCCGGCAGATCAGCGCGTGCGGGTGGCGGCCCGGGCGATCCTGCTGGAAAACAGGGAGACGCCGCTGGTTCTGGTGGCTGCTGCAGACCGCACGCCGAATGACGAGGCCGCGGTCCGGTTTCGTGGCATGCTGGTGGGCACGATGATCGCCCTGTTCGGTGGCGTGTTTGCCGCGATGGTCGTGGGCATTCGCTACTCGCTGCAGCCGCTGAAGCGGATCGAGCGCGACATTGCCGATATCCGGGCCGGGACGCGCCAGACGCTGCGCGGGGGATATCCTGTCGAGGTTCGTCCCCTGACGGAGGAGCTGAACAAGCTGATCGGGCACAATCGCGATGTCGTGGAGCGGGCCCGCACGCATGTGGGCAATCTGGCGCATGCCCTGAAGACGCCGATCGCTGTATTGCAGAATGAGGCCAAGGGAGAGGGCCTGCTTGATGATGTCGTGCGCCGCCAGACCGAAACGATGCATGCCAATGTCGAGCACTACCTCAAACGGGCCCGCATGGCGGCCAGGGCCGAAACGCTGGGCGCGCGCACGGATGTGGTGCCGGTGGTGGAGTCGCTGGCCAGCTTGCTGAACCGGTTGTTCGATGCAAAGGGCATCAATGTGAGTGTCGAAGATGGCGCTGGGGCCGTGTTTCGCGGTGAGAAACAGGATTTCGAGGAAATGATCGGCAACCTGATGGACAATGCGTGCAAGTGGGCAAAGGCCGAAGTCGTGGTGCGCATCAGCGACGGGCCGCAGGACCTGGTCATTGATGTCGAGGATGACGGCCCGGGCCTGTCGCCGGAGCAGCGCGAAGGCGCGCTCAAGCGCGGCGTGCGGCTGGACGAAACCACGCCGGGCACAGGCCTTGGCCTGTCAATCGTCACCGAGCTGGCGGAGCTGCACAAGGGTCATCTGGAGCTGGATGAGAGCGTGCTGGGCGGCCTGCGGGCGCGATTGCGGTTTCCGAAATCATGACGCGCCCGCACATGACCCGGATGCAGATGATTGTTGTGGCCCTATGCCTTGCTATCGGCGTGGGCGGCTATCTGATGCTGGGGCGGCCGGGCATGGATGACATGCCGATGGACAAGCGCCAGAGCGAAATCCTGGAGAAGATCCGCACGGCGCCGGAAACCCTGACAGCAGCCGAGACGCTCGCGCGCCTGGAGCAGACCGCCATCGATCAGCCTGAGGCGCCGGAGCCGCACTATTTCATCGGTGAAATACTGCGCGGTCAGAGCCGCCCGGACGATGCGGTGCGTGCCTATCAGTCTGCGCTGCGCCGCGACGACGCCCATGTGCCGGCCCTGGTCGGGCTGGCGAGCGTGCTGGTCGAGCTGGATGACGGACAGGTCGGGCCGGACGCTGCGCGCCTGTTTGCGCGGGCCTATGAACTGGACGATACGCAGGTGCGGGCGGGCATGTGGGCGGCCATGGGCGCTGCGCAGGCGGGCGATCAGGAAAAGGCGGCGCAGATGATGCGGGCCGTTTTCGCCAAACTGCCCGAGGATGACCCGCGCCGCGAACGGTTCAAGCCGATGCTGGACGTGATCGGGCAGGAGGCGCCGCAGGAAGAGTAGGGCTTTCGTCCCTGCTGTATCTGCCGCACTGTCAAATGGGGCGGATGCCAGTATAGAATGGCCTCATGAGAGCGCGGACCCGCAGATTGTGGACTTTTGGAGTGGCAGCGGCCCTGCTTCTGGCCGCAGCGGCACTGGCATTCGTGGCCCTGCGGCAGAATGCGAACCTGTTTTACACGCCTGAAATTCTTGCGGAAAACGGCCTGCCGGATGCAGGCAAGGAAGTGAAGATCGGCGGCTGGGTTGAGCCTGGCTCGCTGACCTATCCGGGCGATGGCAGCGAAATGGCCTTCACCGTTATCGACAACAGCCCGTCAACGATCAGCGTGCGTTTTACCGGGATTGCACCGGACCTGTTCCGCGAGGGACAGGGCGTCGTCGCCGTCGGCACGTTTGACGAAAGCGGCACATTCACGGCGCGGCAATTGCTGGCCAAGCATGACGAGAATTACCAGCCGCGTGAGCTGAAACCGCTGGGTGCTGGCCCGGCCGCAAGCGCCAGCTGACATGATCGAACTTGGCCACCTTGCGGCGTTCCTGGCGCTGGCAGCATCGCTGGCGCAGGGCGTTTTCGGCCTGACAGGCGCGCGGGCGCTGGCGGGGCGGTCTGCGCATGTGGCGTTCGGCGTGATGGGCCTGTCATTCCTGACGCTGGTGGTGGCCTTTGCAGAGTCTGACTTCTCGCTGGCGCTGGCGGCTAACAATTCCCACACGCTGAAGCCGATGATCTACAAGATTGCCGGGGCGTGGGGAAACCATGAGGGCTCGATGGCGCTCTGGTGCCTTGTGACGCTGGGCTTTGGCGCAGCGGGCGCATTCTGGATGCGCACCGGCCGGGACCAGTTCGAGGCGCGCGCGCTGGGCGTGCAGGGCCTGCTGGCCTGTGGGGCGCTGGCTTACCTTCTGTTTGCATCCTCGCCCTATTTGCGGCTGGACCCGGCGCCGCTGCAGGGGTCGGGACTGAACCCGATCCTGCAGGATCCGGCGCTCGCCTTCCATCCGCCCATGCTTTACCTCGGCTATGTCGGCTATTCCTTCGTCTTCGCACTGGCGGCGGCCGGACTGATGGACGGCCGCATTGACCGGGTCTGGGCGAAGGAGGCCCGCCGCTGGGCGCTGGCTGCCTTCATCCCGCTGACGCTCGGCATCGCGCTTGGCAGCTACTGGGCCTATTACGAACTGGGCTGGGGCGGCTGGTGGTTCTGGGACCCGGTGGAGAATGCCTCGCTGATGCCGTGGCTGATCGGGGCGGCACTGATGCACTCGGTCGTGGTGACGGAAAAGCGCGGCAGCTTCGCCGCCTGGACCGCCTTGCTGGCCGTGCTGGCCTTTCTGTTCTCGGTGATGGGGGCGTTCCTCGTGCGCTCGGGCATCCTGACATCGGTGCACGCGTTTGCCGTCGATCCGAAGCGGGGCATGCTGCTGCTGGCCGGACTGATGATCTATGGCGGATTTGCGCTGGGCCTGTTCGCGCTGCGGGCGCCGAAGCTGGATGGCGGGAAGCCGTGGGAGATGTTCAGCCGCGAGGGCGCACTGGTTGCGAACAATGTGGTTCTGGTCGTGGCGGCGCTGACCGTCCTGCTGGGCACGCTGTTCCCGCTGATCGCGGAGGCGGCCGGGCGGACGATTTCTGTCGGTGAACCCTATTTCCGGCTGACCTTCGTGCCGATGCTGGCTTTGCTGCTGCTGATCCTGCCTGTGGTGCAGGTGTGGAGCTGGGGCAAGACGGACCTGTCGGGCTTGTGGAAGTGGGCGGCAGGCGGTGTGGCGCTGGTCGCTGTGTTCCTGCTGCTGGGGGTTGGCCTGTGGGATATTCCGCTGGGCGCAGCCTTTGGGCTGGCGCTGGGCGTGTGGCTGATGTTCGGGGCGGTGTGGGAGCTGAAGCGGCGGGCGGTGACGCCGGGCCGGGTATTCCGGCTGCCCTTGCGGGTCTGGGGCATGACGCTGGCGCATATGGGCCTCGGCGTGTTCATCATCGGTGCAGTGGTGGAAACGACACAGCGCTATGAGGCGACACTGGCGCTGCCGGTGGGAGGCACGGGCACCGTGGCCGGATGGACCATTACCCTGACGGATGTTTACGCCATCGAGGGGCCGAACTGGTATGCTGACCAGGCCGATCTGACGGCGCGCAAGGGCAGCACCGTGGCGGAGCTTGCGCCAACCAAGCGATACTATCCGGCCGCGCGGATGCCGACGACGGAAACGGCCATCCACAAGACGGGAGCGGGCGATCTGTATATTGCGCTCGGCGACCGAAGGGATGTCGGCGGCGAGGACCGCTGGGTGCTGCGGGTGTATCTCAACCCGCTGATCGATCTGGTGTATCTTGGTGTCCTGTTGATGGGACTGGGGGCGCTGCTCAGCCTGTGGCCCACGCGGCGGAGGACTGCCGATGCTTCTTAGATCCCTGCTGATGGGCCTGACGGCTTTCCTCCTGGCCATGGCTTGCGCGGCGCAGGTTCTCGACGACCCTGCCGAGGAGGCGCGGGCGCAGGCGCTGATGCGGGAGCTGCGCTGTGTTGCGTGCGAGAATGAGCCGATTTCGCAATCATCTGCGGCGATTGCCGAGGACATGCGCTCGCGCGTCCGGGCGATGGTCAGCGAGGGCGCGAGCGATGATGAGGTGCGCGACTGGTTCGAGAGCCGGTATGGCGAGTTCGTGCTGTTCCGGCCGAGCAGCAAGGGCGTCGACGGGGTGATCCTGTGGGGCGGGCCGTTCGGCCTGTTGCTGATCGGCGGGCTGATCGTGTTCGTGCTGGCGCGGCGGCGCAAGACGGGCGCCGAGCCCGTGGCGCCGGAAGACGTTTAACCGAGCGGGACCAGCGCGATGCGCGGCCCGGCGAGCCAGATGATCCAGCCGCCAAGTGCGATCCACGGACCGAAGGCCATTTGCGTTTCACCTGAGAGACCGCGTTTGCCGATGAGGCCGGCCATGAGCGCCGCCACCAGGCCGGTGACGGAGGCGACGAGCAGGACGGGCGCAAGGCCCGGCCAGGCGACCCACATGCCGATCGCGCCGAGCAGCTTGGCATCGCCCCGGCCGAGGCCGTCGCGTCCGCGCAGGCGCCTGTAGGCGAGCTCAAGCCCGACCAGCGCGAAGTAACCTATCCCCGCGCCGAGCAGGTGATGGACCCAGAGGTCCGGCCTTGTGAGCGCCACCATGATGACGCCGAATAGCAGGACCGTGAAGGTCAGCGCGTCGGGCAGGCGCAGGGTGGCGATGTCGATTGCCGCCAGTGCCACGAGCAGCGCGCCGAGGCTGAGCGACAGGAGGATCGTGCCCGGCGGGGCCATGAGCCAGGCGCTGGCAATCATGGCCGGTATGGCCACCGCGAGGAAAATGTAGGCGGGCTTCATGGCGTTCCGGGTGGTTTCCGCGCGGTTGGGTCTGGCCGCCACGAACCGCATGCGGGCCTGGCAAGTCAAGCCTGCACACATGTTCGGTCACGCAAAAGGGGAGGGGCGCGGCCTTGCGCAGAGGGGCTGTCTCCGCCAGTTCTGTTGGCTGGACACATTGAGGGAACCGACATGGGCCAATTACACCGCGTTGAATTTGCCGGCCATGATGGCAGCCTGCTGGCGGCGCGGCTGGATGTACCTGTCGCCCCGCCGCGCGCCTGGGCCCTGTTTGCGCACTGTTTCTCCTGCTCAAAGGACATTTATGCCGCACGCGAGATCACGGCGGCGCTGGTGGAACAGTCCATCGGCGTGTTCCGGTTCGATTTTACCGGGCTTGGCAATTCGGAAGGCGATTTCTCCAACACGAATTTCTCGACCAATGTGCAGGACCTGGTCGCGGCGGCTGCGTGGCTGGAGGCGGCGCATGGCGGGCCGCAATTGCTGGTCGGGCATTCGCTGGGCGGGGCGGCGGTGATCGTTGCGGCGCATGAGATTGCGCAGGTGAAGGCGGTGGCGACTATCGGGGCGCCCTCGGACGCGGCGCATGTGATCCACGCAATCCGCACCCATGTCGAGACAATCGAGGATGAAGGCGAGGCCGAGGTCGAGCTGGCCGGGCGGCCTTTCGTGCTGAAGCGCCAGTTCCTGGACGATGTACGCGGCGCGAAGGTGACAGCGGCGGCGGCCGGCCTGAAACGGCCCCTGCTGGTTCTGCACGCACCGCTGGATGAGACAGTGGGCATCGACAATGCGACGGGCCTGTTCGTGGCGGCGCGCCATCCGAAATCCTTTATCAGCCTCGACAAGGCCGACCATTTGCTGAGCGCGCCGGGCGATGCACGGCGGGCCGGAAAAATGATCGCCGCATGGGCCGAACCCTATATTTTCGAGGACGGTGTTGCAGCGCCCGTGCAGGAGACCGGCGGGACGCGTGATGTGGTTGTCAGGGAGACGGGAGGCGGAAAATACGAAAATGCGGTCATGATCGGTGATTTTGTCGGGATTGCCGACGAGCCGGTGGACGTGGGCGGCGGCGGGCGCGGGCCGGATCCGTATGAATATGTGGGGGCTGGCCTCGGGGCCTGTACGTCGATGACGCTGCGCATGTATGCCGACCGAAAGGGTTGGCCGCTGGCACGTGTGTCGGTCGCGATTACCCATAGCAAGGACCATATCGACGACTGCCTGCATTGCGAGGAGGGGCGTAGAATCGACGTATTTGATCGCGCGATCACGATTGAGGGTGATCTGGACGGTGAACAGCGCGCCCGGCTGATGGAAATTGCGGATAAATGCCCGGTGCACCTGACGCTTGAGGCCGGAGGACATGTGCGAACAGTGGAAACGCCGCCCAAATCCACCTAACTGACATTTAATGACCACATTGCCTGTGACATGTTTATCTAGGCTATGATCGGCTAACCGACGTAATTTCAGTGACTTGGAGAGACTTATGAAGAATTTTGGCATTTCGAGACAAGCCCTCGTGGCAGCTGTCTTTGGCGCAGCTGCCGTCGGCACGCTGGCGCTGACGCCGAACATCTTCAGCCAGGACGCGGGCGCCCAGCCCATCGCCATTGAGGCACCGGCAGGCGCGCCGCTGAGTTTTGCCGACCTGATCGAACGGGTTGAACCGGCTGTTGTGAGTGTGAACGTGGTCAGCGAGCGCGAAGTCGGCAGGCTCGCCGATATGGAACAGTTCTTCGAACAGTTCCGCGGCATGCCCGGTCTTGACGAATTCCTCGAGAACCGCCGGGAACAGGAAGAGCAAAGCCCAGAGCCCGAAACGCAGGAAGCCCGATCGCTCGGGTCCGGCTTCATGATTTCCAAGGATGGCTATGTCGTGACCAATAATCACGTGGTCGAGAAAGCCACGGAGATCATGGTGACCCTGCAGGACGGACGCGAACTGGAGGCCGACCTGGTCGGCACGGACCCGCAGACCGACCTTGCCGTGCTGCGCATTCGCGAAAAGGGAACCTATCCCTATGTCAGCTTTGGCAATTCACGGGGCATGCGCAAGGGTGACTGGGTGGTTGCCCTGGGCAACCCGTTCGGCCTGGGTGGCACGGCGACGGCAGGCATCCTGTCAGCTGACGGACGCAATATCGGCGCCGGTCCCTATACGGACTTTCTCCAGATCGACGCCTCGATCAATCGCGGCAATTCGGGCGGCCCGACCTTTGACCTGAACGGCAATGTGGTTGGCGTAAACACGGCGATCTTTTCGCCGACCGGCGGATCGGTCGGTATCGGCTTTGCCATTCCGGCAGAACTGGCCAGCGAAGTGACGCAGGCCCTGATCAAGGATGGCCGTGTTTCCCGCGGCTGGCTCGGCGTTGCGATCCAGGACCTGACGGCCGACATGGCCGAGGCCCAGGGCCTCAAGAATGAAGAAGGCTCTATCATCGCGGACGTCACAACGGGCAGCCCTGCGGAAAAGGGCGGTCTCCAGCGCGGCGACGTCATCCTGTCGGTGAACGGCCAGAAAGTGACCGACGCCACGACGACGACCCGTCTGGTGGGCAAGCTGATCGCGAATACGGCGAACAAGTTCGAAGTGCTGCGTGGCGGCAAGCGCCAGACCGTCAACGTGACCGTGGGCGAGCGCCCTGATGACCTGTCGGCTGCTTTCCGTCAGGCGCCGGATGAGACCCCGCCGAAGTCTCAGGAGGAAGGTACCGCGCTCGACGATATGGGCGTGACGTTCAAGCCGATGGATGACGAGACGCGCACCAAGCTCGGCCTTCGCAGCGACGAAGCGGGCCTTGTCATTGTGGACGTGACCCGCAAGGGCATTTTCGAGGATGCCGGTCTGCAGGATGGCATGGTCATCCTCGAGGTGAACAGTCAGCCTGCGACAACGGTGGCTGCATTTGAAAAGGCGGTTGCCGAGGCGAAGAAGTCTGGCCGCAGCAAGGTGCTGGTCGCAGTGCGGATTGGCCAGATCACGAACTATCGCACCCTCGACCTCGCGGCAAAAGGATAGGATACCATGATGGCTGAAACCTTGGCGGGAGATAACATGCGCGTTCTGGTGATCGAAGATGATGCCGAAATGGCGAGCTTCATCGAAAAGGTCCTCCTCGAGGCGGGCCATAGCGTGGACATGGCCATTGATGGCGAACGCGGCCTGGAACTGGCGCGGTCGACCGATTTCGATGCGCTCGTGGTCGACCGGATGCTGCCTGAGAAGGATGGCCTGACCCTGCTCAAGGAATATCGGGAAGCGGGCGGCAAGACGCCGGCCCTTTTCCTGTCTGCGCTGGGCGATGTCCAGAACCGCGTTCAGGGCTTGAAGGCCGGGGCCGACGACTATCTGTCCAAGCCGTTTGCGCCATCGGAACTTGCCGCGCGGGTGGAGGCCCTCGGCCGCCGCCAGGTGGGCGAGCCGCAGGTGACGTCGCTGAAGGCGGGCGATCTGGAAATGAACCTGCTGACGCGCAAGGTGACACGCGCCGGCAAGAAGGTCGACCTGCAGCCGCGTGAATT
>TARA_R110000850_G_scaffold259265_1_pt1 | contig 23787 bp, 16 predicted proteins | sample TARA_R110000850 | Tara Oceans TARA_R110000850 (sample SAMEA4397586) | marine metagenome | biome: Polar Biome; feature: [SRF] surface water layer (ENVO:00010504); material: water (ENVO:00002006), including particulate matter (ENVO:01000060) such as... | depth 5 m | reverse complement strand
TCCCACTGGGTGCAGCAGGACGCGCCGGAACGCTTCAGCCAGGCCCTGCTGGATTTTCTGGCTGAGTGAATCAGTGCCTCCCTCTACTTGCGCCACCGTGTGCAGGCTGAAGAAGACAATGGCATTGTGCGGACCCGGAGATTACAAGGACGCCTGGATTTGCCTGGTCATGGTATGGGTAGTTGCGGCTCGGGCGATCGGCGAGGAAATGTTATATTGACCTCCCATGGACAGGATGCAGTGCATTGAACGGCAGACAAGGAGTCACTATGCGTAATCAATCAGCTTTTTTCAGGCTATGGCTTATTTGTTTGCTGATGTTTTATCTGGCACCTGTAGGAGCGGGTTTACTGCGGACAGAACCGGATACCTGGGTTCCCTGGCTCGACATTAACGACGCCAAACTGGAGTTTGTTCAATCCAGTTCTCATAGTCAGCCAGATAGCCCGCTGGAGCTTTCCGCGTGGACCAGAATGGCTCTGGAGCTAATCCAGAAATATGAACGTAACGGGGTAAGAGCGAGCCGGTTGCTCGGATATCTCCACGTCGCCATGCACGACGCCATTGCAATTGGAAAGAGCGCAGGGCTGAGTGACGATAGTGCTGCCATCGCAGCCCACCTTGCTGCCAAAGGAACACTGGTTTATTTCTTCCCCACTGAGCCCGTTGAGCGTTTTGATTCTTATTTGATTGAACTGCTGGCGCGATCCTACCCCAATGACTGGCCGGTGCTGATGGATGACACCAGTCCCCAACGCGCGATTGCGGATAACACTGTCCAAGCCCTGGTAGAAAGGGCCCGTTCCGATGGCGCAGAAAGGGTTTGGGCACTTGGTTCCCGACCCAAAGCGTTTCCGGGGATGTATGAAGCGCATCCTCCGCTGTTTGCATACAATCCCCTCGAAGCCCTTGCCGGTGAGTGGAGACCCTGGTTGGAAACAGGCAGTCCTGGTCTTGGAATAAGCCCCCCTCCAGAGTTTGGTTCGGAGCGGTTCACTGAAGAACTGAACGAGGTCATAGGGGTGTCCAAAACGCTTACGGCTCGCCAACGCAAAATAGCCGAGGACTGGCATCTTGATGCAGGGTCCGTTACCCCAGCGGGGATATGGAATTACAAGGCGCTGGAGTGGGCCAATGAGTATGGGCTCAGTCAGTTTGCGACTGTCAGATTGCTTACAACCCTCAATGTCGCAATGTCTGATGCCACGATCCATGGCTGGGCAGTCAAGTATCGGTGGTGGACGATGAGGCCGATAACGGCCGCGCACAAGCGAGGAGATACTGATTTTATACCCGCATTGGCTACACCTCCTCACCCGTCTTACGTGTCGGGACACAGCGCAGTCTCGGGTGCTGCGGCTGCCGTCCTGAGTGCTTATATGCCCGAAGCCAAACCCAGGGCAGTCGCCACGGCCAATGAGGCCTCGATCTCCCGTCTTTACGGGGGTATCCATTTTCGAAGCGACAATGAAGAGGGTCTTAGGCTGGGTGAACTGGTAGGAAAGGGAATACTGAACAAGAATGCGAGCCGCTAGCGGGCGGTTTTAGCCATGCTGATGGTGACCCATTTGCTTGCGCCTTCTGGGCATATGCTTCGCAGATTGACCAGGCTGGGCGTGGTTGGAGCGGATAACTTCAAATGGGTGACATCATGCGCTGCTTCGAATAGTTGTGGTTTAGTGATTTGCGGACCTGAAATATAGCTTTCATACCCCGTCGCCCTCTCGGACGCTACCCAACTGACAAAGGCATAACCTTCACCCAGAATAGCTTCCGGGTTCTCTGGAGAAGGGCAGGCGAGCGTCGGATCGATGAAGAAAGCTGCCGGTTGGGCAATCAGGCTTTCATGCGTGATATCGCTGCAGTTGCGAGTAATGAGTACCTTGACTGCTGCATGGGATCGGGCAAGGTCAGTCGTAGGCCTAAAGATATTCTCCTGCGTAGCAGTGTCCACGGTTTTGATTACGCCGCCTTCAGGAACATAGCTGAGAACCTGCAAACGCGTTACGCCAGTGCTGCCTGCAGAAGCGGGGGCCCAGCTCAGCTCGGGTCTGACCGAAGATACCGTTTCTCCCTTAAGGGGCGATAGTAGCTCCAGTTGTTCACATCCCCAGGAAGCTGACGGCAGAAAGGCGGTAAAAACAAAAAGAGCGAGGAGTTTTCTTTGGTTGTCCATAGGGTCCTTTCTGGTATCCGATGAGTTTGATGTTACCAACCTATCGAAGATTTTTTTGCGACCTGGTCGTTATTTCTGCAGAGTTTTTTCAAGCTGAGAGCCTCGGCAGTCAGGCGTGGTTGTATACTAATTCTAATTTGGCTAACTGGTTTCATTAGGGACAGATGACTCAGTACAGAGAAGCGACATCAAAGCACGCCCAAGGCTTCACGCTCATTGAATTGCTCGTAGTTCTGGCAATCCTGGGTCTGCTGGCGGGCCTGGTCGGACCAAGGGTCCTGGGTCAGCTGGAAGGGGCCAAGACCAAAACCGCTGCCATGCAGATTAAGGATCTGGACCAGGCGGCAGAAATGTTCAAGATCGATGTGGGCCGCTTTCCCTCGAATGAAGAAGGTTTGAAGGCTCTACTGGTTGAACCTCCCAACGTCGCCAAATGGGACGGCCCCTATCTGCGCCGCGCCTTGCCCAATGATCCCTGGGACAACCCCTTCAGGTACCGGTCTCCCGGCCAGCATGCGGATGTAGATATTTATTCCTATGGGGCTGATAACGCTCCTGGAGGCGATGGCGAAAGTATGGACGTCGGTAACTGGTAGTCAGGAAGCCCTGGTCCTGCCGGATTCGAGTCAGTTGGCATTGTGGGCGGCGCCGCTACCCCCGGCTGAAGGAACGGATTGAACTCAAATATCCATTCGTGATGTTGACTCGTCTCAGCAAAGTGCTGCAAATCTGCAGGAAAGCCGCCTTTTTTCATGGTCGTTCCCGTAGACAAGCTATGTATCCCCCTGATCCCTCCACTGCCGTCCATGATAAAACCCCACTCTTTCTCACGGGTTACCGGATCGCGATATATTTTTCGCAGATGCCTCCGCGTTTCGGCGAACCTGGAATCAAGCAGAAGATCATCCAGGTTATTCGGGTAAGAGGGCGAGCCAGAGGGGGTGGCGTTGTAGTAAGACGCTATTGCAGCCTGATACTGAAGACCTACGAAAAGGAGTTCTTTTTCTTCATCAATGCGCTGTGACGTTGAGATAACCACCATCGCTTTCGATGAAAGCAGGCCCGTCAGCGCTATGAACGCGAGAACACCGATGTAGGTAAAGCCGCCGTTGCGATGAGTGTTCATAATGAGGAAAAGGGTATTCCATCTCGCGTCGTGCCCGGTGCACCGCTTTTGATGTCCCAGACCGATCCCTCCGCTTCTACTCCTTGTGGCTTGGGCACGATAGTCCACAGCGTAGTGCTGTCGGCTACAGGGTCACGGGGCATCGATCGGAGGTATTTTTTCTCTACCAGTTCCTCCATGCTGTGAGGATAGCGCCCTACATCGGCGTAAAAGCGATCTATTACCTCCCGAGTGATTCTGAGATTCTCGACGAGCAGGGTCTCTTTCGATTTATCTATGCTCTGAAAATAACGAGGGGCGGCGATCGTAAGCATCAGGGCTACAATCGCAAGGACCACAAGAAGCTCAATCAGAGTAAATCCGCATCTGCTGGCGCACTTTTTACCCGGCCCTCGTCCCCCATTACCATTCCGCATACGGCACTCCATTCAAGCCGGTGTGAGCAGAAAGAGAGAATACGTCGTACACGTCATCGCCCTCCTTCGGGTCGTCCGGCTCGCTAGCATAAGAACGTTTGCCCCAGGTCTCGGATGCTTTCAGCGCCGGGTCACTGTGCATCGGATCGCGGGGCAGTCTGCGCAGGAAATACAATTTTTTGCCTGCAGGATCTTTTGCATCATCGACGCCTTCAACCAGTAATTCGAGCGACTCCGGGTAGCCGTTGGTGTTGAGTTTGCCGAGGATGTGACCTTCATCTGTGGCTTTTTTATACTCATCGATAGCGCTGCGAATCTGTCTCAAGGCAATTCTCAGCTCGCTCTCCTTCTGCCGCTGGTTGATGACCTGGGCGACAGGCACCACGATCGAAGCAAGCGTCGCCACAATGGCTAAAGTAGCCAGTAGCTCGATGAGTGTGAGGCCTGCAGCCCTAGCTCTCATCAGCAATACTCAATGTCAGCGGTTGGGATGCCTGCAGCGTGACTGGTTCACCATCGGCGTTTTCAGCCGACCGGGAGCGGACATCAATAGCAGTCGAGGAGGCGGGCTTGCGGGCTCGGAACAACGCGTTCAGTACAATGGGCTCTGCTTCAGTCGCAGAATCCTGTGATCCGGTCGCATGTGCGATCACCTGCCCCAGCTCGCGATCGACCCGATAGGTAAATTGCGCATAGCCACGGCTGCCAAAATAGTGGCCTTCTTCGATGGCTACTACCTCAAGAATGTCCGGGTCAAAATCGAGTTCCAGAGGAATAGATTTCAACCCTGCTTTTTGAACGTTCACGGCTACCGCGAAGGTTTCTCCGGTCGTTGGAGTTGGCGGACCTGATAGTGAAATATCAGACGGAATAGAAGCCCTCGGATCGATGTCGGAGGTGCTAACTGGATCAGTCGCTGCCAGAACTACGGAATCGGTCTCCGACTGCATCCCTTCCGCTATCCGCGCAGGGATCGGGTAAGACAGCTCAGTAACGACAGGCGGCGCTACATAACTCATCAGATCCTGGTCGGTTGTATGCTCTGCTGGTCTTGCTGGACGATACGACATGGGAGCGGCTTCCGTTCCCGATTCGAAATCGGACCTATGCAGGGCTGGCGGCTTGACGTTGCGGACAATGCGCGGGGTGATCGAGAGCACAACTTCGGTTTTCTGATTCTCGTCGCGCTCGGAGGCGAACAATCGCCCCAGGATGGGGATATCATTCAAGCCAGGAACTGCCTGAGAGCTGTTCCGCAGCTCGTCAGTGATAAGGCCGGCCAGAACCTGATTCTCGCCATCTCGCAGTCTGAGGGTCGTACTGGCGGTCCGTGTTCCTATCTGGAAGACAACGGAGCCAGAAGACGTCGAAATCTGCCGGATGATATTGCTGACTTCCAGTGATATTTTTATAGCTACTTCGTCGTTCGGGAACACCGTTGGTTGTACGTCAAGCTTCAAACCCACATCCACATATTGCACGCTCTCCGAAACGAAGCCGGTGGCCGTCGACGTGGCTGTTATGTTGGGGACGCGTTCACCAATCAAGACACTGGCGGTTTCGTTGTTCTGCGCACGGATTCTCGGATTGGCGAGAATGTTCGCCGCCCCGCCCTGTTTGCTTGCATTGATCGTCAGTGGTGGTACGCCGGCTCCTACCTGGTCAGAGCTCAGATTCATAAGGTCGTCCAGGGTCAAGGTTGACCCAGAGCTTGCCAACGGGGTCAGGGTCAGCTGATCGGGCCAGCGGATCCCCAAATCCTGAAGCTTGGATCGCTTGACCTCCAGCACCGTCACTTCAAGCATCACCTCTGGCGAGGGCACATCGTGAAGCGCGACGAGTTTCTCCGCCAAACGAATGGTCTCGGCGCCGTCTCGCATCACCAGCATATTCAGGCGCTCATCAATCACGATGTCTCTGGCCTTGAGTAGCGACTTCAGCATATTGGCTATGTTCTGCGCATTTCCGTGTATCAGCTGAAAGGCTTTCACCGTCAGCTGCTGATATTCACGCTGTTTTGCCGAGTTGGCGGGATAGACGATCATGGTGTTGTTGTCTATTACCAGGCGCTCAAGCTGATTGGTCATCAAAATAAGATCGATAGCCTCAGCAACCGTCGTTTTACGCAGGAAGATGGTCACGGTCTGGTCTTTGCGTACTTCCCGGTCAAACAGGAAGTTGACTTCAGAAGTCTGGGACAGGACTTCGAATACCTGCTCCAGAGCGGCTTCCTTGAATGACAGCGAAATAGGCTGTTGCAGTCGATGGTCCAGCGACGGCGATTCCGATGCAGGCCTTTGCGCATCGGCTATACGAGCTTGAAGATCCAGTGCTCCCGGATGTGACGGGTACTCGGCTAGCAGGGCGTTGAGATGCATCTTGGCCGTGGCGAAATCATCGTATTTCCAGGCAGCTGATGCATCAGAAAACAGCCTGTCTTTTCGCTGCATACGTCCTGCCTGGTTCAGTCCGGCATGTGCGGTGGCGTTTTGCGGGTCAACCGTGAGTACGGACTCAAACAGGTTGACTGCCTCCGCGTGCCGACTTTCGTGCAGCACGCGTTCGGCGCGCCGTAGTCGGTTGTTTATATACAGAGGCAGAGAGGCGTCCGACGGTGCAAGAGTATTGTCTTGCTGGGCCAAGGCACTCTGCGTTTGTCCTCCGGCTTGATTCTCATGTACCGCGCATCCTGTGAGACTTAAAGTCAGGACCAAAGCCAATAATTCCTTGCCGAACTTCATTTGCCGCTTCCAATCGATAGTGTTTGTATTTCGTCCGTGGGCAGGTATCGCATAGTCAGTCGATGGGGTTCTATACGTTCGACACGGTAGTTGCCTGCTAGCACGTCGCCGGTCTCAGCGATGTGCGTCTGGTTTTCATAGGTCAGAAATACCAACACTCGCCCGGTGTCGCGTTGCGTGCCAATGTAGGTGAAGGGCAAGGGAGGTGCTTCTACTGAAGGGGCTTGCGGAGCCGGCGCGCTGATCTTCGGGGGCGGCGTCCAGTAACGAACAGCGAAGGCATCACGCATGTCCGAAGGGCTCGCTCTCGGTTTGATGGATAGCACCGCAGATTCATCCGTTGTTTCGGCATCAGGTTCCACAATGAATGGCTCTGACTCAGCAGTAGTGACAGAAGTCGAGCTGGACTGGCGATCCAGTACCAGGGCCAGCGCAAGCGCCGCCATCAGTGCTACAAGAGCGAATAATCTGCGATTTCCCATTTTATTCAGACACCAGTAATGCGAAACGCAGGACGGCTTCAGTTTCAGTTTCTCCGGCGTGGCCCCGCGAGAAGCTCAGTTGTTCCAGCGCCATTCCGGGCCATTCGGCGAGGATCGACTCCGCGAAGGGCCGCAGTGCTGAGTAAGGGCCGGAAACAGGCAGGGTAATTCGGTAATAGGAGAAGCCTCCTTCGCTATCCTTGTCCAGCCGGTACTCGCCACGGCCCAGCTCAATGCGGTATTGACGCGCTATTTCAAACTGCTTCTCCAATATCAGGGGAATCTCTACGCGATGGGTCAGCACATTCTCGAATGCGGCGATGGCTACTTGTGTGCTGCTGCCCTTTATTTTCTCGGTACCTGGCTGAGCCTGTAAATTAGCCAGTGCAAAGGCAGTTTCATTCTGGCGCCGCTCCAATTCAGGGATCAGTAGTAACTGAATCAGGAGCGCGGCAAAGACGAGTCCTGCCGCGAGTAGCACGAGTGGATCCAGCCGGTGTGCAAGGATGCTGAACTTCAAGCCAAGAGATTTTTTCATCGGTCCACCCATCTGGCTTCGATAGTGAAGCGATAGGGTCTGCCGGAGGCGCCTTCTTCGATTCGGTGACGCTGCAAGATAGTGTTGGTCAGAAACGGGTCTTCTACCAGGCGGCTGACAAAATGGGTCATGGCTGCAGGATTCTTGGTTTCGGCAATGATGTTCAGCTGCCGCTGGGCGCTGTTGGGATTGACCGTAAGCAGAGCAACGTCTTCATCAAGGCTGAGTTCCAGTGCATTCAGCAAGTCATTCCATGGTGTATTCAGGCGCAGGATCGCATCGTTGATCGCCGAGACTCTTTCAGGGGTAACCTCGACTTCGTTATCGAATTGCTGGAACTCGGCAGCGATCAGCTGCTTTTCCGCAGCGAGCCGGGCTTGGGTGTTTTCCAGTTCTTCCATGTGGGTCGTATAGTTGAACAGGGTAATTGCCAATACACACGTTGCCAAAATGGACCATCCCAATGAGGGCCTCAAGATGGTTCTGGCGGCTACAAAATCGATCGTGATCGGTCTCATGCCAGAGTCTCTGAATCTTGTTTTTCAGCCGTCAGAAAAGACGGCGTGCGCAGATATTCGAGTTGCCACTCACCGCTTTCGATACCACTGTCATCGCCTGCCTCCAGGCCACTGACCCATACGGCCTGAGCCCCCATGGCGGCTGGGCAAAAATACAGCCGATCGATCTGCAGCAGTGAAACCAGTTCGCTGATCCCGCCAATAACTCTCTGGTGGACTCTCACGCCAGCCCAGCCCTGTGCATCCTTGTAACCCGTGGTGATGGAGGATCCGGTTACCGCAACGATCCACACGGGCAAGGATTTAACTGATTTGTGAAGCATGCGCTGAATGGCTACAAACGCGGGCTGTATGGTTCTGATCCTGATGCCCACACCCATGAACGCCTGGGTAAGCGACTCCAGTATTTGCAACTCGACAGCGCAGGACAGATGGCGTTCGCTTGAGATTTCCATATCTGTGGTCACTCGCCAATGAGCCGTATCATCACCAAAGACCTGGGCGTGCCGGGCTATCGCAGCTTGATGAAGCTCATCAGCATTTCTTAATCCATGTACCGGAGGAACGACCAAGTAACGTACCAGCCTGTCTGAAAGAACGATGTTTAATGCTCCGACCTTGGCATGATGCTTTTTAACTGCTTGGGCTACCCGCTGTGCGGAATCAGAAGGCGACTGTTTGAAGTTGGCGCGTATCTCAACAGGCGTTTTCCTTGAACGTCCACCGACGCTAGGATAGAAATGCGCGGCCTCCAGATCAATTGCCAACCAGGCGGCTTCACGCTTCCAGAGTGACACGACAGACCTCCTCAAGCGTTGTCGCTCCTGAGAGGGCCAGGTCCAGGGCAATTTCACGTAGGTATCGCGTTCCTGTCCGCCTGGCTTCCTGTTTCAGCTCCTCAATGGGTGCTCTAGCCGAAACCATCTGCCTCAGCCGATCGTTCATGATCAAGACTTCTGCGATAGCCAGCCGCCCCTTGTAGCCAGTCCCCCGGCAATCACCGCAGCCTGAGCCCTTGGTCAATAACGAGCCCTGCAACGTGTCAGCGTCGATACCAACCGCACCGAGCTCCTCCAGGGTAGGTGCGTAGGTTCGAGCACAACGAGGGCAAACCCGACGCAACAGTCTTTGTGCCCAGATTCCGTTGAGCGCGGAGGTGAACGCATACGGGTCTATTCCCATATGAGAGAAGCGGTTGAACACGTCAAATGCATTGTTGGCGTGTACGGTTGAAAAAACCAAATGGCCAGTCAGCGCCGACTGCACCGCGATTTCTGCCGTCTCACCATCGCGAATTTCGCCCACCATGATCTTGTCCGGGTCATGGCGGAGAATCGAACGAAGTCCGCGCGCGAAGGTAAGCCCTTTTCGGTCATTTACGGGAATCTGAAGCACGCCCTGGAGTTCGTACTCCACAGGGTCTTCAATCGTGACAATCTTGGTCAGCCCGTCGTTTATCTCCGACAAGGCTCCATACAGGGTAGTAGTCTTGCCGCTGCCGGTGGGGCCGGTAACCAGTAGCATGCCGTAGGGCTGGCGAGCGAGTGATCGGATTGAGATCAATGAGGGACCGTCAAATCCCAGTAGCTCAAGCGATAATGTTTGCCCCTCGGGCACAATTGCCTGTTTGTCCAGTAGTCGCAGGACTGCGTCCTCACCGTGTACCCCAGGCATCACGGATACCCGTACGTCGATCAATCTGCCCTTCAACGACACCCGAAATCGACCATCCTGAGGGATTCGCTGTTCCGAGATATCCAGTTCAGACATAACCTTGATTCGCGAGAGCACCCTCTCTGACAATTCAGCGCCCTGAATGTCGGAAGCAAGATCCAGTACCCCATCGATTCGATATTTGATCGTGAGTCCATTCGTCGTACGTTCAAAATGGATATCACTGGCACTGGCTTTCAGTGCGTCGTAGAGCGTGGAATTGACTACCCGTACCGCCGGTGTGATTTCACCGTTGATTGCCGACAGCGAAAGGTCCATCACGCCCGGATCGGTCGCATGAACAGGTTCGCCTGTAGCAGCGATATCATCCAGAGCTCTGGTGCCGTGCTCGTGTCCGGCCAGAATCGCCTGCAGGTCTGCCGCAAACACGCACACAAAGCTGAAGGATTCGTTTGTGCGCGACTCCACCCAGCTCATAACGTCGAGGTCTGTCGGGTCTGCAATTGCAGCGATCAGCTGGTTGTCCTTTCTGAGGAATACACAAGACCTGCCAATTGCCAGCGTCAGGGGGATGAGATCGAAGGATGGCTGCCAATCCTCCAGATCGGCGTGGTCGAGAGCGGGCATGCCAAACAGGCGAGCAACCGAATTCAGAAGCTCCCGTGGTTCAATTTCGTGATCGCGCTCCAGGACCTGCATCACAGAGCCACCATTCGATACGGCAAGGACTTGAGCCCGGGCGATTGCCTCAGCATCAATAGTTGATGGGACAAACGTATTCATTGATTGATATCGCCAGCCAGGTCGAATATCGGCAGATACAGCAATACCACCACGGTCCCAATGACCAGGCCAATGCCCGCCATCAATAGCGGCTCGAAGCTACGGGTAAAGCGGTCGATCCATCGGCTCAGCTCCGCATCGTGATACGCGGCCGCGCGCAATAACATTTCCCCCATTTGACCGGAACCCTCTCCCGCGCTAAGCAGTCGCAAGCCCACGGGCGTGACTAGCCCATGAGCTTCGAAGGACCTGGTAACGGAATCTCCGCGCTCTATCTGTTGGGTAGCCAAAGCCAGTCGGTGCTGGATGTCGGGTGAAAGTGCGCTGCGGGTCAGCTCCAGAGCCTGGATGATGGGCATCCCGCTTTCGATCAACATTCCGGTCGTCATATACAACCGGATCAGATCAAACTGAACCATACGGTTTTGTATTGAAGGAAAAGCTCTGAACACAGCAGTCAGGCCATGTCGCTTGATCATATAGCGCATCCCCAACCAGATCGACACGGTCAGAAAACAGATCGCCGTGGCGACTCCCCCTGGGTTGGCCCCAACGAAAATGCCCCAGTCCAGCATCACCTTTGAAAGCCATGGCAGGTTTTGCCCAGAACCCTGATATACGGTGGCGAATCGAGGCACTACGTAGCCCAGCAGAAAGAGCGTTACCAGTGTGCCCACTATCAACAATATTGCAGGATACACCGAGGCACTTTTTACTTTTGTCCTGACCGCATTAATCCGGGCGCGGTAACTGCTGTACCGTCTGAGGGATTCTGCGAGTGTGCCGGTGCGTTCACCAGCGCGAATAATGGCAACCAGCAACGCTGGAATCTGGTTCGGCAAAGCTTCGATCGCGACAGACAAACGCTTTCCTTCGTGGACGCCGCGAATGATAGCGGCAAGAACGTTTCTGGAGCGCGGATCCCGGTCTTTCTCGCAGATTGCTTCGATGGCCTCGACAACCGTCAGGCCTGCTTCCAGAAGTGTTGAAAGTTCATCAACAAAGAAATCGACAGGAAATTCGGGGCTTGCAGAGGTGATGGACGGAATTTTCAAAGCGCGAACAGGCTTGATGGAGAGCACCTGGATCGACCTTGAAAGTACCTCACGACGAGCGTCGGCCAAGTCCATCGCTTCGATAACGAGACTGTCGACACGGCCGTTAGACATCGCTCTGACTTCGAAGCGCATATTCTGAAGACTCCCTCTCCGCTATCAAGCGATTATTGTGACGCAGTTCGCAGATTGCGCAGCAGTCGCTTTTTTCTTCCTGAAAACCCGTACTTAATACCCCGGTTTGGCACTGGCAGTCAATTTTTTCAAGCGAATATGTGATACAAAATTGGAAGTTGCACTACTCGATGGTATGGCTTACTTTAAGTCGTAACGATTAAGTGTTCCGATATGACGCAGTGTCGAATTGACAGCATTTACACGATTGGCTGGGAGCGAGACGCAGGCTGGAGAGAGTCATAGCGTCTGGCATTAGGATTATTTGAAACCACGGATTGGTGATGGCCAGGCTCCTTTCAATACCTCGCAGCGGCGTTGCGCTGTTGCTCTGCGTACTTGTTGCGCTCCTGTCTATCGGGAGCCTGGCTGAAGCAGCCATTGAGCGTTACGACTACGACGCGCTTGGTCGCCTGGTCCGCTTTGTCGATGGCGACTCACAGGTCACCGAATACGAATACGATGCCGTAGGCAATATCCTCAGCGTCAAACGTCTGGGCGAAGTTCAGCCACCTCAGGTATCCGGAGTCAATCCGCCCTCTGTGCGTCGTCTGGAGTCAGCCAGAATCGTGGTATCCGGCAATAACTTGTCGGGCATGTCCGTAATTAGTCCGGACAAGGCCCTGGCAGTCAGCCGGCTGCAAGTCGAACCCTCAGCAATCTCATTTGATCTCGCTCCATCTGGCCTCGCCCCCATGGGTCCTCAGAACTTCAGGATTCAGGGAGCTTCGGGTACTGCGGACTTCTCAATTACGGTAAATCCGGTTCTACCAACCGTGGCAATTCTGCCCGGGCCGATCGCGGTGCCGCCTGACGGCACGCCCCGTAACTTCGTAGTGACGCTGAGTTCGGCCGACACGATGGAGCACGTCATTGCCTTGTCTTCCAGCAACCCTGCAGTGGCTACCATAACGCCAGATACCGTCACCATTGGCCCGGGCGAAACGCAGGCTGCCGTCCAGATTAGCGGGCTCCAGGCGGGGCTCGCTGCCATTGCATTGACTTCCAGTAATCTCAGGGCAGTCAGTGTCCCGGTGTTTGTCACCGCGGAGTTTTCAGGCTTAACCACCAGCCATGCACCGCAATTGGGAGTGGTGATCGAGTCCGGGGTTGAGCCAGGTGCCGAGCCCGTTGCCGTCACTTCTTCCCGCTACGGCGTGGCGTTTGGGCCTTATCTGGAAAGTGTCATTCCCCAGGCCGTCAGCGTAGGAACTCAATCCCATACGTTGACGCTTGCGGGCGGCGGCCTGGCAGGGGTAACCGGGATATCGGTTATACCCTCTGACGGACTGGATATTGGTCTCCCGGTCGTTGCCCCCGGTGGGGAAACGGTAACGGTAGAGCTCAATGTTGCCGAGGACGCACCACAGACCCTGCGCCGCGTAGTTCTCACGGGCGAAGCTGGAGCCTATCCCCCTGTGGAGCCTGGAGCCGACCGCTTTCTGGTAAGCGCGCCGGTTGCCGAAATAGATTCCATAAGCCCCCTGTTTGCTACCCCCGGCACGACGAATCTGACCTTGACTATTCGTGGTCGTAATCTGCAGCGCGCCAATGCCGTTTCGCTGCTCCCGGGCAACGGTCTCACAGTAGGGGCCACGCCACAGGTCAATGTCGAAGGCACCCTCGCAACGGTCGACGTGGCGGTGTCACCCTTCGCGACAACGAGCAATCATGCAGTCGTTGTACATACCCCTGCCGGCTCGTCTTCAGAGGTTGCGTCGGCGGCCAATACATTCCGAGTTACCGAGGAACACGAGGAATTTCCCACCCCTGTAGTGTCGTCGATTCTGGGTGTTCAATTGCTTGGGGATGAGCCACCTGCAAGTGCTGGGTATGAGTTGCGTAGCCTGCCGGTGGGAATTGCCGTTGGTCCGGTCATAACCCGAACCTCGCCGCGCTTTGCGGTGGTTGGAGAGACGACCGAGCTGCAGGTACACGGGGAGTCATTGACTGATGTCAGCGCTATCAGCTTTGAGCCCGCAACCGGTCTGGAGCAGGCCGAGCTGGTGGTGTCGGCCGATGGAAAAACGCTCACCGTCGCCCTGACCGTAGCATCTGATGCGCCGTTGCTGGCACGCCGGCTGCGCGTGGTTGCTGAGGATGCCCAGATACCCTTTGCCGATCCGCAGCAGGCAACCGTCAACATCGTACTACCGCCCCCGGAAATATTGTCAGTGTCGCCTCTGATGCTCGAGCAAGGTTCAACAGGTATAGAGTTTCTGCTCCGTGGTCGCAATCTCGCCGGTGCTCAAAGCGTTACTTTCGAGCCGGCTGATGGTGTCATCGCGTCGCCACCTGTCGTTAGCGCCGACGGACTTGAAGCCAGGGTCAGCTTGAGTGTTGCCGCTGATGCCCAGCCAGGCACACGCACAGTCGTTGTTGCTACGCCTGCCGGCCCATCTAGCACGGTGCCCGCCGCTGCCAATACTGTCGAAATCGTGACTAAAGCGGCTTCTACGATTTCGCCGATCGTATCCAGCCCTCTCGGGGTTGTGCTGGCCGATCTTGTCGGGGAAGAACCCGTCAATCTGGTCCCGCTGGTGGCGCCGTTGCTGGGCGTAGAGTTGCTACCTTCCGAGCCAGAACCGGCTGTAAGCCGCGCAGCTTATTCCCGCGATCTGGGCGTGTCGCTGGGCGCAGCGCTTACCAGTGTCGAGACGCCACCGCTGTTGCCGGGTGCGACGGTCACGGCAAACATCCGCGGTATAGCACTGCAAGGCATGGATAGCGTGCAGGTGATGCCAGCGACCGGGATCTCCTTGAGCGAACCTGTTGTAGCTGCCGACGGCTTGAGTGCCTCTGTCGAAATAACCCTGGCCGCTAACGTTGAAGCCGGTCAACGCATGCTGGTGGCTTATGAGGGTCAACAGAAGGTATTTGCGCAGCCTGCAATGGCTGGTCAGATCAATGTGGCCATCGCAGAACCGTCCATTGTGTCTATATCGCCGATTCTGGGATACCAGGGCGACACATTAAAGATGATCGTGCGCGGCACGAATCTGCAGGGTGCGGGAGCTGTGCTCATAGAGCCCGGCGCCGGCTTGAGTATTGACAGTCATCCGGTCGTCAATGCCCTTGGTACCGAGCTAACGCTCGATATTCACATAGAACCGGATGCGCCGCTGGGCTCGCGGGTCTTACGGGTGCAGACACCAGGAGGTGTCACATCGTCCGACCCCATCCCGGCAAATACTTTCACGGTTTTCCCCCAGTGAATGAACGAAACATGGACGGTCTTCTAAGGAGAAATAACAATGAATAGCATGCGGCATCGCATACTCGCCTTTGCCTTGGTTGCGGCATTACCGCATGCAGCCATGGCATTCGACAGCGGAAGTACCGGTAGTGACGGTGCTTTCAACCCCACGGTAAACACGGTTTTGGATTTACCGGAAGACGGTATTTTCAATTTCACCACAGTGAATATTCCGTCGGGTGTGACAGTCAGCTTCAATCGAAACACCACCAACACGCCTGTGGTCATTCTTGCTAGCGGTGATGTGACTGTCGCGGGGGCGATTACCGTGAATGGTGGACGGTCCGCTGATGTTGGCGCTGCCGGAGATGGAAATATTGGCGATGACGGGTTGCCGGGGTTGGGCGGTCCAGGCGGGTTTGACGGAGGACGGGGCGGCGAGGTCGGTCGGACGGATGCTGGCAACGGCCTCGGCCCGGGAGGTGGATCTGGTTCAAAGACCCCGCCGTTCGAGGGTTGTAGCTCTACCGCTTACAGGTATGGCGGAGGTGGTGGGGGCTTCAGAGGTAATGGAGGCACATCAACCTGGAGTGGGTGCGCTATCCAAGGGGGAGTGTCCTACGGCACCAGTCTGTTGTTGCCACTTATAGGTGGCTCGGGTGGCGGTGCTGGTGTTGCGGCCGCAGCCTTTAGCGGCTCGGGTGGCGGCGGAGGGGGTGGCGCCTTATTGCTAGCATCATCTGGGACCGTAACTGTGACGGGTGCCATCCGGGCTGACGGCGGGGCTGGTGGCAGCTCCGTGGGAAGTGGAAGTGGGACTGCTGGCGGTGGTGGTAGCGGTGGTGCAATTCGAATAGTTGCTGACACGATCACTGGTAATGGTGCCATTTCCGCAGCTGGTGGTTCTGCGGGGGTAATGAACAATCTTGGATACAGTATCCGAGCAGCCGGCAATGGCTCAAGCGGCCGCATCCGCTTCGAAGCCAACACCTACACCCGTACCGCAGCTAGCAACCCAGTTCATACATTTGGCGAGCCCGGCCCCGTGTTTGTCGCGGGCATGCCCTCCCTCGCTATCGCCAGCGTGGGCGGTGTCGCCGCGCCAGCAAGCCCAACGGGCAATGCTGATATCACCCTGCCGGCTGATACTCAGAACCCCCTTGAGGTGGTGTTCCAGACCAGCGGCGTGCCTGTGGGTAATATCGTTGAACTCACTGTGACGCCCGCCTTTGGCGAACCGGTAACAGTCGTTACCCCTGCCTTGTCTGGATCGACGGAGTCGGCAACAGCCAGTGCGACCGTCACCCTGCCCGTAGGTCCGAGCACTCTTCAGGCCCGCACCACCTACACAGTGATTGCTGCGGTAGGTGACATGCTGGGAGAGATGTATGCCTCGGGAGAGCGTGTCGAACGTATCGAGTTGACCAGTGCCCTCGGCGGTTCATCCTCCGCTCGCCTTATCACGGTATCCGGCGCGGTATTCGACGCCCCGATTGAAGCACTTCGCATTGCTGCGGCCGGCACCTGACGGTGCCGGAGTTTCACGCCAGAAAATAGTACCTCTAATCCGAACGTAATCGCAGGAAGCGAAGCATGACCAGCCACATTGACAAGATCTCTGATGAAGCCAGGGCCACCGCCACCCAACGGTCTCTGGCCCACTGGTTCAGCGTGGCTGAAGGTAGCTTTTGGCGTCCTGCTCTTGTCAGGGCCGGAAGGCTTTGTCGAGCGAATGGGTTCGGAAGCACTTTTGTATTCTATCTGGCCTGCTTGATCCTGGCTTTTGGTGCTCCTGGTCTATCGAATACGGCGCATGCCAGTTTCGTCCAGAGCACCGTCGTTTATGGTCCGGAAACCTTTACCCGCAGTAGCGGAGGACCGAGCGAGCAGGAAGTTGAATTTGAGCTGCCGGCTGGCCTGAAAGCGCCTTTTGAACTTCAGATTGCCAATGGTGATTCGAGAGGTAGAGATCGCGTCACGTCGGCCCGAGTGTATCTGAACGATGTGCAGATAGCCGGGCCGAACGACTTCGGTAAACGGATCTTCCTAATCAAGCGTCCGGTCGAGCTACGCGCGCAAAACACCTTGAAAGTAAGGCTGGCGGGTGCGCCTGAAAGTCAGTTCACTGTCCGCATCGAAGGCAGGATCGCCTTGCCACAACCTGTTGCCATCAAACCTGATCCTTTGAGGCTGGCCCCAGGGGCAGATGCATCGTTGCAAGTGGAGTTGAGTCCGCCACCGAGATGGCCTGGCCTTTTGTACGTGATGAGCTCAAGCCCGCGTCGAGTGTCAGTCCAGCGCTTCGTCAATTATGCGCCGGGGCAGAGCGTGGTTGATATCCCTGTAAAGGCATTCCGGGCAGGCACTGCGACAATCAGGGTTTTCGGCATTGGCGGTACGATGTCATCAAAAGTGATCGTCGCCGACGCAGCGCCTTCGGTTGTAGCGCTGGAACCTGCTACGTCCGAACTGCAACCCAATACAGCCAGTGTCTTTCAGGTGTCCATCAGCCCTGTTCAGGCTGCGCCAGTTAGCGTAAGTCTTGAGTCTACTAATCCGCAGGTTGCCTCCTTGCCTGCTAGCGTTGTGGTTCCAGCGGGAGCCTTGAGTGCCAGCTTTGGTCTGGCTGCACACTCAACCGGTAACGCAGAGGTCAAAGCCAGGCTGAATGGAAGTGAGCTTTCTGCAACGGTGACGGTGCGGTCGCAGCCCTCTACATTGGTATCGCTCTCACCCATTACAGTACAGGCGCGGCCGAACGCCGAGATCAAACTCGTTGCAGGTTTGGCTGCCGCCAGAAATACAGTATCCACAGTGGGCTTGCACGCCGATACCGCTGGCATAGTAGAGGTGCCACCGAACGTGGCGATACCTGCAGGTGTCATTAGTGCTGAAGCAGTGATCAAGGCGGTTAATCCAGGCACTGTCCGGATTGATGCAAATCTGGATCAGAGTACGGTGCATACCTTGGTGCACGTCACAAAAGCGCCTCTGGCAATGATACCGCCCCCCATCGAACCGCTTATATTGGAAGCTGGAGCAACCGGCAAGTTTGAAGTGCGCCTTAACGCCGTGCAGCCGGATAACATTCTTGTCGATGTCGCGGCAGCTGAAGGCAATCTGGTTACCGTGCCCGCGACTGCTGCTGTTGCGGCCGGAGTTCAGTACACCAGCGTCCCGGTAACAGCGGGTCAGCAAACGGGTTTGACAGAGGTGCTCCTGACTCTTGGTGAGCAGGTGGTATCGGTTCCGGTTCGTATCGTCAGTACGCCGCCTAGCCTTGACCTTACTCTGGTCAAGCCGCTGGTTATTCAGGAAGGCGCCATAGCGCGGTTACCTCTGGTACTTACAGGCATCAGCAAGCAAGATCGGGTTGTTACTTTGTCCCAGGTCGATGGCACTGCTGTACAGATCTCCGATAGCGCCACCATACCCGCCGGAGAGCGCTCGATAGAAACCCAGGTGGCAGGCGTGTGGCGCGGCACCTCGGTCATTCGCGCCACTGTCGACGGCGTTGCTGTCAGTATTCCGGTAGAAGTAGTACCCGGCGCTCCACGTGTTTCAGCATTTCTTCCTGATAGCCTGAGTCTGGCTAAAGGTTTGACGGGTCGTCTGCGCCTCGAGCTGACGCATGTTCCAAAGGATGGCGTATCAGTAGAGCTAAGTCAGTCGGGTGCTGGCCGGCTTTTGCTGCCATCCTCGGTCATTATCCCTGCCGGGCATTCGGGTATTGATATACCTGTCGCCGCCGTTTCTGTCGGTGGTGTGACTCTGGTTGCTCAGGCCAATGGCGGTACTTCCACCGCGGGCCTGGAGGTCACGGAGGCCGTCGTAGAGGCTATTACCCTGTCGCCAGTGGACCCTGTGGCCTACGTAGCAGACACCGAATCATTTACAGCCACCGCCTATCGCTCTGATGGTACAGAGTCAGACGTCACCGGCTCGGTAATCTGGACCTCCAGCGATTCGGCCGTGGTTGAAATTTCCAGCTCGGGAGTGGCGACAGCGATCAAAGCTGGAACGACGCAAATCCAGGCGGAACTGGAAGGTGTCACGGCTAAAACATCCATGAGCGTGCGCGCTCAGCCTGAGTTAACCCTTACTCCAGCGGCCGTCACAATCGCCGCAGGGGACGAGCAGCAGATTGTTATCAGTACCTCCGTGGCAGCAGGTGAAGGCGGGCTGGAGGTTCTCCTTGAGCAAACAGGCACGGGTTCATTGAGTATTCCGACCGGTTTGCTGATTGCCGAGGGAGAGGAGCAGGCGAGCTTCATGGTAATCGGGCAGGCCGAAGGTGAGGTGCTGTTAACGGCCGCCGCTGCGGGTCATGTAGCCGCCAGCGCTACCGTGCAAGTAACGGCGCCTGCACAGAACGTAAGCATTACGGGCATGAACCCACAAAGTGGCCCGGAGGGCACGCGGGTAACTTTGACCGGTACGGGGTTCGATCCCGTGGCGGAAGGCAATCAGGTGCGCTTTGCCCCCGATGTTACTGCGCTGGTCGTTGAATCCTCCCCATCGCACCTGGTGGTGGTAGTGCCCCCTGGCGCACAGACCGGCACCATTGCTGTCACTAATGCCCAGGGCTCCGGCAGCAGTCCGATCTTTACCGTGGAACGTCCGTTCGATATTGCTTTCAGCGCAAGCCCGGCCGAGATCGGTCTGATGCCCGGCGGTCGCGTTTATGTATCCCTGGAGCTTACCAGCACCGGGGCGCAGGCTTTTGAAGGCTTGGCCGCCCCGAGCGTCATGGGCTTACCCGATGGCGTGACTGCCAGTTTCGAACCCAATCAATTGATCGCAGGCCAGCCGGGCGCGATGGTCTTGACCGCTGCGGCTGATGCCCAGCCCGCGCAGACTGTTTTGAACGTGCGTGCCACGATTGCAGCCGCCGGCACTACCATTATGCGGGGCTCCCCTGTGGGGCTGACCGTATCTGAATCAGAGGGCGCCAGCATCACCGGACGCTTCGTTACACCAGACGGCCAGGGTATTGCCGGTGTGGTAGTACGTGCTGAATTGAACACGGAAACGATTACTCAGACATTGTCGGACGCTGCAGGCAGTTTTGCACTGTCAGGATTGCCCGGCGCCGATCTGACCTTGAAGATGGATGCCACGCGCGCTAATCCGCTTTATCCGATCTGGCCTCACCGACTGACTCTGGCAGAGAGCCAGGCGCTCGCCCTGCCAGAATGGACCATTGCTCCGCCTCCTGCGGATGAGCACTTCACCCCGATCAATAACGCGACTCAGGATCAGGTCGTAGTTGATGAACGATACCCTGGCCTCGCCATTACCTTGCCAGCGGGCGTGAAAATCCTCGGTTGGGACGGTATCGAAAAAACCCGTATTGCTGTTGAGCGGAGGCCACCCGAGGCACTGCCCACCGATCCGCCTCCCGTGCCTGTCCGTGAAGTGTTTCACTTGAACTTTGGTACGCCCATGGGCGGTCTGGCGACGCAGCCGATACCGGTCAGTATTCCCAACGTGACTGGACTTGAGCCTGGTGAGAAAACGGAGATCTGGTACTACGACGGTAGTCCGATGACCAATTCGGGCGAGTGGAAGTCGGCTGGGCCGGCGACTATCTCTGCGGACGGCATGTCGGTTGTGTCGGATGAAGGGTACGGGTTGCCGAGCTTTTGTGGGGTGTGTGGGTTGTTTGCGGCTAAGTGTCCGGATTTGCCGACAGGGCCTCCTCCTGCGCCGCCGCCGCCGCCCCCGGAAGAGCCTGCCGAACCCGAAGATTGTAACTTGGCAGCCAACCCCATCGAACTCATGACCGGTTATGAGATGCCAAGATTTGGTGGACTGCGCTGCGGTGGTCGCACATCTCGAGAAATGCGCTTGTCCTACAATCCGTTTGATGCTTTTCAGGGCCGGTCGGGTGTAGAGGGTGCCGTTGGACATGGTTGGGTGCTGGACTACGATATCGTGCTTGCTGATAGTAATCGGGTGCCTGAGTCCAAGCGTCTGCTGCTGCCACCCAATGAACGCATTAACTTCGCTCGTCAGGCTGATGGTACATATGCCGCTAGCGGTGACCCGCGCTTTGATGGTGCAGTGCTTCGGCGATGGGACGGCAAGAATTGGGAGCTGGAGCTGAAGGATGGCACAAGATGGCGATTTGGGATGACCGATGCCATTGGGAGGACGGCATCCTTTCTGATCGAGATACTCGAGCCGGGTGGTCGCACCACTCGTATTGAGAGGCGAAGTGACCGAAAAATCACCCGTATCGGCGACGACAACCGGAATTACCAGCTTATATACGGAGCAAATAATCTTGTTTCTGAGATACGCGACTCTGGAGGGCGCCAGTTAGGATTTACCTATACTAGTGAGCGCCGGATCGAAACCATTACCGATGCGGATGGTGGCGTGACCCGTTACGAATATGTAGGCGACGATGAATTGCCGGCAATTCCAGTATGTCCGCAATCCTCTGATGGTCTGCGGGTCAAGCGCATCCATTACCCCGGGATGATACATCCCACCGAGAACACTCACGGAGCGTCACGGCGGGTGTTACGTCAGACTTCAGCAAGCGGTATTGAGACGAGATTTGAATACGAAGTCGTGGGCGCCTGTGTTACTCACGTTAATAATCCAACGGAGCGTTGTACGGGGAGCCAGTGCCCGCGCATCGACTCTTGGCAGAACTACGAAGCTGGTTGGCGCATTGTTGGCGGCCAGGTCATGGCCAGCACAGTCATAGATGGTGAAGGCCAGCGCACCACCCGACGCTATAACGCTCAGAGATTGGTTACCGATATTACTCGCGCAGACGGGCAAACCGTCAAGCGTGAACGTAATGGCGACGGCCGCATCACACGGCGCACTGACGCGCTTGGCCGCACCAGTCGCTACAACTATGACGATAAGGGCAACCTTACGCGCCGGGTTGATCCGTTGGGCCGGATAACGGTGATGGACTATCATGCGACTTGGGGTAAGCCGATTCAAGTGACCCGCTTGCTGGACGATGGCACCCAAGTCGTCCACCAATTTCAGTACGACAATGCTACTGGCAATCTGACCCGTTATATAAATCCATTGGGTGAAACCAAGCAGTTCAGCTATGACTCGTCAGGTCAACTTGAAACAGTAACCGATCCGCTCGGTCATATCACTCGGTTTGCCTACAATAATGCGGGCGACTTGACTCAGATAATCGATGCCTTGGGTAACGTCACGCATAGGGAAAATGATGGAATAGGTCGCGCTGTTTCCAAGACAGATTCTCTTGGATTTGAAACTAAGATTGCTTATACCGAACTCAGTCAGTTGGATAGTGTTTTAGACCCCCTTGGCGGACAGACGCGACAAACCTACGATGCTGCGCGCCGACTAACGTCAGTCATCAACGCACGCGGTAATACCATCGAATCATATGTTTATGACGAGCATGGAAGGTTAACCGAGGTGGTGGATGCACTCGGCCTTGCCGAGGCTTTCGAATATGACGGTCGTAACCTGGTTATTGTTCAGCGGGACCGAATGAATCGAGTCACAGGATATGATTACGATGCTCAAGGACGTTTAAACGGTGTGGCATATCCCGGCGGCGATAGCACTCACATTGTGCGTGATGCCTTAGGACGGGTTACCAGCGTAGAGGATGGCGGGAGCCGTATCGATTATAGCTATGACGCGGTAGGCAGACTGATTAGTGAGCGCACCACCAATATAGCCGGCACCCATGAGATTTCATATCAATGGGATGCTTTGGATCGCCTCATTCAGCGCACGGTTAATGGCGTAGACGCCACCCGCTACTACTACGACCTGGCCAGCCGGCTCAGTGCCGTCGAATACCGCGATACCCTTACAACCTATACGTGGGATGCAGCGGGGCGTTTGACGAATAAAACCTTGGCAAATGGCATTTTTCAGAATCTGACTTGGGATGAAGCGAACCGGCTAACCCGAATTGAATACAGGGCAAATGATGCCAGCCTCATTGAGGCTGTCGACTACCAGTATGACGCTAATGGGCAGCGCATTGTTAAGGCTTCGGGCCAGCCCGGTGGGGCGGAGACGCCAATGCAGGCCCAGTACGACGCAGCTGATCGGATGACGCAGGTGACACTGTTTCCAGGCAAGGCCGAGGAGGCGACTTACCAGCTGGAATACGATAGCAAAGCTAAGCTGGTTCGCAAGGCCAACACTGCGGACGCCAGTGACACCACAATCTATAGCTGGGATAGTCGAGGTCGCCTATCGGGTATCGTGGGTCCAGAGACCACGGCAAGCTTCAAATACGACGCGCTTGATCGGAGAATAGAACGGACTATAAATGGCGTGACGCTGCGGGCGATTTATGACGGGGCGCAATTGATCGGCGAGTTGGCAGGTGGCGTAGTCGAGCTGTAGTGGTCAACTGATACCGGACAGTATTTTAAGTTTTTCTTCGGCTACCACCGGCGATACACCATCGTTGAAAGTATGAGGCCGTTGCTGGTTGTAATAGCCCATCAGGTAATCACCAACATCCCTTTGCGCCTCGGGCAGATTTCTATATCCGAAGGCAGGTATCCACTCCGACTTCAGGCTTCTGAACAACCTTTCCATCGGGGCGTTATCCCAACAATTACCGCGTCGACTCATGCTCTGCTGAATGCGATACCTCCAGAGCCGCTGGCGGAACTTACGGCTTGCGTACTGGCTTCCCTGGTCCGAGTGGAACATGACCCTTTCCGGTCGACCACGCTGCTCCCAGGCATGATCAAGCGCTTTTACAACAAGGTCTGCGTCTGGCCTTGCTGACATAGCCCAACCAACAACACGCCGAGCATATAGATCCAGCACTACCGCGAGATAACTCCAAGACTGACCTGTCCATATGTAGGTAATGTCGCCACACCAGACTTGATCAGGTCGACCAACCACAAACTCACGAGCC
>TARA_R110000850_G_C9995677_1_pt1 | contig 23795 bp, 22 predicted proteins | sample TARA_R110000850 | Tara Oceans TARA_R110000850 (sample SAMEA4397586) | marine metagenome | biome: Polar Biome; feature: [SRF] surface water layer (ENVO:00010504); material: water (ENVO:00002006), including particulate matter (ENVO:01000060) such as... | depth 5 m | reverse complement strand
TTAAAAGCAGCATGACTCATGTTCCAACTACCTTGACAGACGCCGGGGCAATGATCTCGTTGACCGTCATGTCACGCTCTTCCTCCGGGCGCAACACCAGCTCAACGTCGATAAACTGCTGTCCACCACGCACATTCGTCTTGATGCCTTCGACGTTGCGACTTAGATTATTCGCTTCGAACAGACGTTGCGTGTCTTCAGTTATTGCCATGGCCAGCTCGCCGGCTTGACGGGCCGTGGTGCCAACCGGCAGTCGAACCGCCGCTTCGATTTCATCGGCCGGCGCCTCCGGCATCATAATCATGCCCATATGGTCGCTGGTGGCATAGGCGCCCGAGACGACCATAATGGTAAAGGCAGCGCTAAGCGTGAAATAACGAAACCGTAGCGCCATATCCAACAGTGGCCGGTAAACCCGGTTCACCACCGCTTCGAACCCCTGGGAAAACGCACGCTGTACACGATGCATCCCGCGACCATAAACAGTAACGCTGCCGCGTCCGCTGCGGGCCAGATGCGCGGGCAGAATAAACAACGCCTCCACCAGGGAAATCGCCAGCACCAGTATCACCACCACACCCAACGGCCACCAGAACTTGCCGGTGGTACCGGGTATGAACAGCAACGGCAGGAAGGCAACAATATTGGTAAGAATGCTGAAGGTCACCGGGCCGGCAATATCGCGCGCGCCTTTAATGGCGGCCTCCATGAAACTCATACCCTTCTCACGGTACTCGTAGATGTTCTCTCCCACGACGATCGCGTCGTCAACCACAATACCCAGCACCATGAGAAAGCCGAACATGGAAATCATATTAATACTGACCCCCATCGCCGGCAGGAACAATACACTACCAACAAAGGAAATGGTCATCCCCATCATGATCCAGAATGCCAGCCGATATTCAAGAAACAGGCTAAGAATGACCATCACGATAATCATGGCCATCACGCCATTTTCAAGCAGCATGTTCATTCGCTCTTCAAACTGCTTGGCCCGGTTACTGTCTATGCGAACATCAACCCCGTCCGGTAGCGTGACAGACAGTTCGGCCATCACCTTTTCAACTGCATCGGCAATCTCCAGGGGCGACTGCTCACCAGTGCGGAATATTTCAATCTCCACCGAATACTGGCCGTTAAACCGAGAATGAAATCCATCTTCCTCGAAACCATCGCGAACGGTGGCGATATCGCCAAGCGTAACCGTACCCCCCGAGTCCGCATTCAGGATCACAATGTCTTCAAACGCGTCAGCCCACTGTTTGCGCTCCTTAAGCCTTAGCAGAATATCGCCCTCCTCTGTGGCCATGGACCCTGCAGGAATGTCGCGGCTGGACTGTTCGATCAGGCGGGCTACATCGGACAAGGTCAGGTCGTACTTGCGCAATGTCTCCTGACTGATCTCAACGCTGGTCATGTAATCGGGCACATCGTCGATCACCGCCTGCGTGATGGCGTCTTCAGAAAGCAACCGGTTGCGCACTTGCTCGCCAAGCTGGCGTAGCGTCCAGATATCCACATCGCCATATATCGTCAGTTCCATGACGTCCTGGGTTGGTACGACCAGTTGTACCCGCGGCTCTTCGGCCTGCTCAGGGAAGGTGCGCACACGGTCAACCGCTTGCTGAATGTCTTGCAAGGCCTGCATCTGGTTACTGCCGGCAACCAGTTCCAATAGGATGGTGCCGGTATCCTCACGGGCCGTAGAGGTCATCTCTTTAATGCTTTGAATACCCTGCACCGCCTCTTCGACGGGCAAAAGAATACCCTTCTCCACTTCTTCGGGCGCGGCGCCAGGGTAATTAACCGTGACCTCGACAATATCCAGCTGAAACTCTGGAAAGACCTCTTTTTGTACCTGTAAAGCCATCCAGAAGCCGCCCACCAGCAACAGAATCATCATCAGGTTGGCGGCAATAGAGTTACGGGCCATCCACTCGATGGGGCCGACCCAGCCCTTTCGGCCTGATTCGTCACTCATTGCGCTCACCTTCCAACCTTAATCGGGCTCCGTTGACTACAGAAGCCAAATCATTGGTAATGACCTGATCGCCATCCGCAAGCCCGGCGCTAATGTAAGCGTATTCCTGATCACGAAAGGCAATGTCGACATCGCGTATGGATAGCCGGTTGTCCTCCATGACCCAAACCGTGTCATTACGACGCACCAGATTTCGGTCGAGGCGTATCACGCCTTCCAACGGCCGCCCTTTTATATGTACCCGCACTTGAGTGCCGAGGATCAGCGGCGGTTTGCCTGCGGACTGCGCCAGAGCAAGCGGATCCTCCACCGTAATCAAGACCCGGGCCATGCGGGTATTGGTATCCAGATCACCCACCAGTTGCTGCAGTTCCCCCTCACGTGTTACCCCAGCCGGCCAGACCGTATCATGGCGTAAGGTAACCGGCGATTTCGGGGCATTGGGATCATCGTTAAAGTCCAGCCACTGAAGCTTGGAAAGCGGAACGGTGGCTTCTACCCAGTATTGTTGGGTTCCCACCAGCCGGCCGAGGGCTTGGCCGGGGCTCACCTGGGAGCCTTCGGTGACCTCACGGCTGAGCACCCGAGCAGGGAAAGGCGCACGGATATCGGTTCGACCCAGATCCAACTCAGCCTTCCGGACAGCCGCTTCGGCCGCCATTATTTCAGCCTTCGCCTGTGCCATCTGCGGCTGGCGCAGCATCAGTGCTTTACTGCCGGGCTCTATCTCTTCGCCCAATAACTGGAATTCCTGCAAAGCGACAGCTTGCTGGCCCTCCTCAAGCGCCAAATTCGCTTGCGCCTGCTGAAGTTCACTGCGACGTTGATCAAGCACAGTGCGATAATCTGCCGGATCGATTCGTAGCAACACCTGGCCTTCATCAACCCGATTTCCGGGGGAAAACACTTCGGCTTGCTCGATGACCTGGCCACCTACCCTTGAGCTCAACGTTATTTCCTGGGCAGGCGTCACCATACCCATTACCTCTATCGACGGCCTGAAATCAGCGCGGCTAAGCGTTTGAACATCAACCAGCATCGCGGTTTCACGGACTGTGTCCGAGCGGGTGGCAGAGGGCTCCGTTTTGAAGATCAGCCAAATCAGGACGACACCCGTTAGCAGAATCAACAACGTTATAAAGTCGGTTTTTACGGGGCCGGCCCTGTGCGCCTCGGGACGGACAACATTTTCATCGACGGGTTGGCTCATAAAGAGTCATTCTCCGAATTGGTAACGTTTTGATTGTTGGATGGCTATTCTATGGTTTCAATATTGCCCGCCAGCGCCCGATATAGCGCGACCCGGTTAGAGAGCGACTGCTGACGGGTCGCCAGCTGTGTGCGCCTGAGGTCTTGCTGTTCCTGCAAAGCGTCCAGCACTTCGATATAACTGACGGCGCCATTCAGGTAGCGGTTACGCAACTGCCGTAGGTCGCGTCAGCTAATTGAATTCGCGTTGCTAGATTTTCCAGGCGCCGGCGTTGTTCTTGCTCTCGGATCAGCGCGTCTTCAACCTCTTGAATGGCGGTTAGAACCGCCTGGCCATATTCTCGCACCCGTTCCTCGCGCAACGCCTGCGAGCGCCGCACCTCCGCTCGACGTTCTCCCCCATCCACCACCGGCATCACCAGATTGCCGGCCAAGGCGAGCAGCCAGTTATAAAAAAGGTCGCCGGAGCCGCGCGACTGAGAGCTCAGTGATACGTCGATGGAAAAGCGGGGGAAACGATTACTAATCGCGGCGGCCAATTCCCGATCTGCGGCCTGAATCAACCACCACGCCTGCTGCAGGTCCGGGCGCCGCTGAACAAGCTCGGCAGGTATCCCGGTTTTTGGTAGCTCCGGGAGTGTCGGCAAGGCATCACCGTCAGGTAACTGAACCCGGCCCGGCGACTGCCCGACCAGCACAGCCAGTTGATTTTCAAGGACACCGATCTGTGCGTTTGTTTCGTTAATACGGTCAACCGACGCCGCAACCAGCTGACGCTGACGCAAAACATCTGCACTACTACTCAAGCCTACGCCAAAACGAGTTTCGATGATGGTCAGCACATTACGATTAGTGTCAAGCTGGCGCTGCGCCAAATCACTTTGCGCCCGCTGCGCCAGTAGTTGAAACCACGTGTTGGCAATCTCCCCGCTCAGCGTAATGGCCGCCGCCTGGTAATCCGCCAGGGTCGCCGACGCACGAAACTGGTCGGCGTCAGCCAAGGACTGCACCCTGCCCCACAGATCCACCTCATAACTAGCGCTAAGCCCGACACTAAATAGGTTGACGTCGGTGTTATTGGGCCCTTCCTGTCGCTCAGCGCCGCCACTCGCATCAACAGACGGATACAGCGTTGCTTCTTGCCGTTCGGCCACGGCCCGCGCCTGAAGCAGACGTTGATACGCAGCCTGAAGACTCAAATTCTCGTCCAGTGCACGGCGCACGAGCTGATTCAGGTTCTGATCATCAAACGACTTCCACCATGTATCGGAGACAGGTTGTTGCCCAGTCTCGGAAAACGAGTCAGGCAGTATCACCGGGGCGTTTGACACGGACGGCTGGGTAGAGCAGGCAGCAAGAAGCAACACCAGAATAAGGGGAAATAGCCGATACGACATCACTATGTATCGGTCACCGCACCACGGCTGGCCGTACCGACCAATTTGGCGTATTTACCCAACACGCCACGCGTGTAGCGCGGTGTCGGCGGCTTCCAGGCGGCACGGCGTTGGGCAAGCTCTTCATCGGAAACATCTACGTGAAGCAACAAACGGTCTGCGTCGATCGTAATCAGATCCCCCTCCTCGATGAGCGCAATGGTGCCGCCAACATAAGCCTCCGGTGCAACATGGCCGACCACCATCCCCCAGGTGCCGCCGGAAAAGCGCCCATCGGTGATCAGGCCGACGCTGTCGGTGAAACCCTTGCCGATCAATGCAGAAGTGGGGCTCAGCATCTCGCGCATGCCGGGGCCACCCTTGGGGCCTTCATAGCGAATAACGATAATGTCTCCATGGCGAATCTGGTCGGCCATAATCGCCTTCATCGTCTCGTCTTCCGAGTTGAATACCCGGGCCGGGCCCGTAATGCTGGGCTTTTTCAGCCCTGTAATCTTGGCCACACAACCTTCGCCGGCGAGGTTACCCTTGAGAATAGCCAAGTGCCCCTGTGCATACAGCGGTTGATCAAACGGCCGAATGACTTCCTGATCTTGCGGCGGCACCTCGGGAAGATGCGCAAGGTTTTCGGCTACAGTACGACCCGTCATGGTTATGCAGTCGCCATGCAAAAGCCCGTTTGCCAGTAGCACTTTCATTACCTGCGGGATACCCCCGGCCCGGTGCAAATCAACCGCAACAAAACGCCCCGAAGGCTTCATATCACACAGTACCGGAACCTTCTTGCGAATGTTTTCGAAATCGTCAATATTCAACGGTACGTCGGCTGCCGAGGCGATCGCCATCAAGTGCAGTACTGCATTGGTTGACCCACCGGTCGCCATGACCACTGCGATGGCGTTCTCGAGCGCCTTACGGTTAACGATATCGCGTGGTTTCAGATCGGACTTGATTGCACCCACCAACGCTTCAGACGATGCAGCGACCGAATCCGCTTTTTCCGGATCGGGGTTGGCCATGGTTGACGATGAAGGCATCGACATGCCCATGGCTTCAATCGCGGCCGACATGGTATTGGCGGTGTACATGCCACCGCAGGATCCATAGCTTGGGCAAGCGTTTCGCTCGATGCCGTCATAATCTTCCTTGCTCATCGTGCCGGCACTATAAGCGCCGACGGCCTCGAATGACGAAACGATGGTGAGTGGGACGCCTTTCCATTCGCCCGGTTTAATCGTGCCGCCGTAACAGAAAATAGCGGGGATGTTCATGCGTAGCATGGCCATCATTGCGCCGGGCATATTTTTGTCGCAGCCGCCGACAACCAACACACCGTCCATGAACTGGCTCTGCGTAGCGGTTTCGATGGCATCGGCAATCACTTCGCGCGACACCAGGGAATACTTCATTCCCTCGGTACCCATGGCAATGCCGTCGGTAACCGTCGGGAAACCGAACGTTTGCGGCATGGCGCCTGCCGCCTTAAGCGCGCCTTCCGCGCGCGCCGCCAATGGGCCAATGCCGGCGTTACACGGATTCATCGTTGAATGGCCGCTGGCCACACCCACAATGGGCTTGTTGAAATCTGCGTCCGTGAAGCCGACGGCGCGCAACATGGCCCGATTAGGGCTACGGGATATGCCTTCGGTGATCGTTTTTGAGCGACGGTTGAGCGGGGGATTCATTAATAACTCCTTTAGGTCAGTATCGCCATTTTCCTGAGTATTCGCCGGTGTCAGGCAGTGTTCCGCTCCTACTCATTGCAACGGAGAAATCTTGGAGAACATTCACTTCCTGTAGCTTAATCGTAGCAGGCAAAATTGTGGCGCAACTTCATAGTAACCATGTTAGGATGGGACGCGTTTTCCTCTCTCCCATTGCTTAGTGGGAATTTTTTGTTGACAACCGATCCGACTGGTCGGAATGACTCCGTTCCTCCTAAGTTCAGTTCCGCTTCAGGAGTCATCATGTCCACTTTTTTCCCTGTTCATCATACCGGCGACTCTAGTCTCACCGACAGCGCCATCGTTTATTGCGAAGCAAATTTTGGCTCGCTCGATGGTAAAACAGCAAACGGTCTTGTGCGTCATTCAGAGAAATATCGCGTTCTATCAGTTATTGATAGTGCCAAAGCGGGTTTGGACACAGGCTTCGTGCTAGATGGCAAGCCGAACGACATTCCTATTTGTATAGATTTGACCGACGCAATTCGGCAAGCAGGCTGCGTACCCGATCACTTCATTCTGGGTATGGCGCCGTCCAGTGGCATGTTGTCGGTTCATGAACGGGGTATTGTTCTGGAAGCAATGAATCTAGGAATGAATATTGTTAACGGCCTTCATGAGTTCTTGAACGACGATGCCGAGTTCACAGCTGCTGCCGAAATGAATAACGTAAGTATTCGTGATGTTCGCAGACCCGGCTCATCGAAGGATTTACGTCTGTTCAACGGTGGTATCAATCAGGTAAAGTGCCCTCGTATTGCCGTACTGGGCACCGACTGTGCTATTGGCAAACGCACTACGGCTACCGTTATTGTGCAAGCACTAAAAGATGCGGGTTTAAGCGCAATACTCATCGGCACCGGGCAAACCGGCTTAATACAAGGCGCCCGCTACGGCATCGCAATGGACGCCATACCATCGCAGTTTTGCGCCGGTGAGTTGGAGGCCACCATTATTGAAGCATTTGAAGCTGAGCAGCCCGATGTGATCGTTATTGAAGGTCAAGGCGCGCTAAGTCATCCGGCGTTTTCCACGACCTCTTTTATTCTTCGTGGCAGTTGCCCTCAAGCCGTGATATTGCAACACGCACCGGCACGATTTTTCCGTTGTGACTTTGAACACATGGTCATGCCTTCAGTGGCCTCTGAGATCAATCTGATTCAAACCTTTTCCCAATACACAAGTAATTGGCCTTACGCTTAACCATGAACACATGAGCGATGCGCAAATCGGCGCATCGATTTGCGCGTATGAAAGCGAACTCGGCATTCCAGTCACCGATGCGCTAACCCGGTCGCCGGCCCACCTATGCGATATGATCTTCGCAGCTTTTCCCGCGCTTGAAGAAAAGCGGCTCGTTGCCGTCAAGTGACCGCGCCGCGATTAGAAATCAACCTAAGCAAAATTCATCATAATGCGCGTACTCTGGTTGATAAACTGGCTAAACGCGGTATATCGGTAACCGGCGTCACCAAAGCCGTTTTGGGTTCGCCGGATATTGTCAATGCGTTGCTAACTGCCGGTGTAAGTTCGCTTGGTGATGCGCGAATTGAAAATATCGAAGCGATGCGGCGTCAACACGTTTCAGCCCCCATGATATTGATTCGCTCGCCCATGCTTAGCCAGGTTGATGAAGTCGTCAGGCAGGCCGATTTAAGTTTCAACACTGAGTTGGCGGTAATTACGCACTTATCGCTCGCCGCCCAAGAGGCAAAATTAACACACGGTGTTGTTCTAATGATTGAGCTTGGTGATCTTCGCGAAGGGATCCTGCCCGTCGATCTTCAAAACACTGTGCGCGCAGTGCTGCGTCTGCCTAACATTCGTTTTCGTGGTATTGGCGCCAATCTTGCATGCCATAGTGGCGTGTCACCCAACGCCGACAATATGTCGGCACTTTCCGCCTTGGCCGAGTCAGTGGAGGCAAACTTCGGTGCAATTGAGTTGGTGTCGGGTGGTAATTCAGCAAATCTGAATTGGGCTCTTAGCGGGGCGAAAACCGGAAGAATCAATAACTTGCGTTTGGGTGAGTCAATTTTGCTTGGGTGTGAAACGCTGTACCGCCAGCCAATCGAAGGCCTGTACACCGATGCGTTTACATTAGTTGCGGAAGTGATTGAAGCGAAAATCAAACCGACACGGCCATGGGGCCATATTGCGCAAACGGCATTCCCATCTGTGTCGCCGGTGGCGTACCCACACGGTAATCGTTTACGGGCAATTCTAGCGCTTGGGCATCAGGATGTCGACCCGTCGGGTCTGATCGTGCCTGCCGGACTGAGAGTTCTCGGTGCCAGCGGCGACCATATTATTATTGATTCTGACACTGACGCTTTAGTCGTTGGCACCGAAATCACGTTCGGCCTGAACTATAGCGCGCTGATTCGTGCAATGACGTCACCCTTTATTGCCAAGGTCATGCAAACCACCGCAGATGGAAATGCCCTATTGCAGAAAACCAAGGATCATCCTGCCACGCTGGCGCAGCTCGACCGGGCTTTTGCCATGGCAAACGGCACTATCGTATAAAGCCAAAGCCCGAACGCACTCATGCCAAGCAACACGAAATAACCAGGTGCCTATGCGCCCCAAAAAGGTAACGCACTGTCGAGCAACGCTATGGGATCATTCCGGTACAAATTAAAAGCCATCACCGCCTATGCGAATTATTCTATGCCAGTTCCGGTTCCACAAGGTGGGTTAATTGTTTCAACGACTCCTGCCACCCCAAATAGCAGGCCTCAATGGGAATGACAGAAGGAATCCCCTCCTGAACAATCCATAACTCGGTCCCGCATGACACCGGTTTGAAGTCAATCGTGACTTGCATTTCACCCGGAAGGTTGGCGTCATCAAAACGATCAGTATGGAGAATGCGTTCATTTGGCACTAGTTCAACGAAAACAACGGTAAATGAGTGGCTGTCTCCCGTACCAAAGCTGGTGAACGACATTCGATACCCGCCGCCAATGCGCACATCCATTTCATGAATCGTGCCTGTAAACCCGTATGGCGGTAGCCAGTATTCCAGGGCCTGTTTATCAATAAATGCTTTATAGACGCGCTCAACCGGGGCTTTAAGGACACGGTGCAGACGAACAGTACCTGTTTCTTCAGACATCATTGATTTCCCAAAAATATCAAATGCGCGGCGTTTACTTGATAACGCGCTGATTCATTTACTGAAACTTCGTTCTTACCCGTTATTAACGGCTGTTGTCTTGCGCCATTAACTCCCGCACCGGGCGTATTTCCACACTGCCGTAGCGCGCCGGGGGGATTTTTTCCGCCAATCGAATGGCTTCATTCATATCCCGAGCCTCCAACATGTAAAACCCGGCCAATTGCTCTTTGGTTTCAGCAAAGGGGCCGTCGGTAATGAGGGGTTTGCCATCGCGCATTCGCAATGTTGTAGCCGTTTCGGTTGAAAGCAACGGCGCGCCGTCCAGAAAATGACCGCTGTCGGTTAAGTCGGCTACACACGCCATACACTCACGATTCAGGGCATCCCACTCTTCCTGCGACTTTTCCTGCATGCTCTTTTCGTTGTAATACACCAAACATAAATATTTCATTTGGGTGCTCCTGAATGATTTTTTCTGCCACCGACCAGTGCGAAGACGGCGCCTTGTGGATCAACCCCCTTCACAATAAAGTCGCCGCCGGGGATTTCGTCGGGGCCATGAAGGACCTGCCCACCGTTATTGTTAATGTCGTTGAAAGCGGTATCGATATCGGCGCAACGAAAATAGTAATGCCACATCGGCACCGGCATCTCTTCGGGTTTAGTCATCACCGCGCCAATAACGCCGTTATGACGGATGAACTCGTACTTGCCCAACGGCCCCATTTCCATTTCGCCTTCTTTCGTCCAGCCAAACTGTTTAAAATAAAACGCTTTCGCCGCTTCAGGGTCGGTTGTAAGCAATTCGTTCCAGGCACAGTGCCCGACCCGTGGCTTGTCGGCGGCAAAAGCAAGGCTTGTGTCATTAACGGCGCCTCGCATGACGTAAAACGGCACCCCTTGTGGATCCGTCACCATGGCAAGACGGCCGACCTCTGGAATATCGGTCGGCGGCATATGTACAGTGCCGCCGTCGGCAACCATATTGGCAACGGTTTGGTCTACATTGTCGACGCCGATATAACCCAGCCATATTGGCCTGGCGCCACCTTGGCGCATCTGTTCGGTTAGTTGCATAACACCGCCTACCTCGCGGCGTGCGCCGGTTTCATCTTGAATGCTCAAGATGCGGTAATCGATCTCGGGATGACCGCTATTGGCGGCTTCCCAACCGAGTAACTTGCTGTAAAACTGGATTGCGGCATTACTGTCATCGGTTAAAAGCTCGTACCAGATAAATTCACCGTGTTTGTTTGGCATGGCATTTCCTTATGTTCAGAGGCTGATCAGCGATGGCCTATGCTTCCAGTGCCACTACGGGCGCAAAACCGCCGAAGACAACCCGAATACCATCAAAAGGCATGGGGTTAGTTTGCGGGTCCAGGCGTGGATCACTCTTCATATTCGTCTTCATTTTCTCCATGCCGGCATCGCGCGTTGCCTTGTCGGGCCACTCTATCCAGGAAAACACCACAGCCTCGTCGCCTGTGGCCTGCACCGCGCGACGAAAATCAGTAACTTTGCCGTCAGGCACATCGTCTTCCCAACACTCAAGAACACGAACGGCGCCCCATTCCATAAAGACTGCGCCTGCGGTTTTCGCATGTTGAATGAATTTGTTTTTGTTGGCTTTGGGTACCGCCAGAATAAAACCGTCGATATAACTCATGGTAAGTTCTCCTCATTTAGCAGATGGTTCACCGACTAGTCGTTCGTGCCGGTTGAAAATCGACAGCTTTGGAATTTTTATTTCTGTTTTTGAAGTGTTGCCAAACGTTGCTGTATAAATCGCCGTTCCGGTGCCTGCTGCGTTAACCCCAATGCTTGCTGATAACAATGGGCCGCCTCTTCAGGCTGACTCAGTCGGCGAAACAGATCGGCCCGGGCGGCATGCAATAGATAATAGCCCTGCAAATCTTTATGATCCGCCAGTTCATCAATGGCTTCTAGCCCTGCAAACGGCCCATCACGCATGGCAACAGCGGCAGCGCGGTTAAGGGCCACTACCGGAGACGGGTTAACTTTAAGCAAAGCGTCGTAAAGGCCAACTATTTGAATCCAATCGGTGTCTTCGGCGGCAGCCGCCTCTGCATGTACCGCGGCTATTGCCGCTTGCAAGGCATATTCGCCGGCTGGCCCCGCCCGTAGCGCCTGCACCACTAAATTGCAGCCCTCTTTAATCTGAGTTTGGTCCCAGCAGGTTCGATCTTGCTCTTCGAGCGGAATCAGATCCCCGTTTTCATTGGTGCGACCATCTCGCCTCGCATCATGCAACAGCATCAGAGCCAGCAAACCCATCACCTCGGGGTCGGGCAATAAACCTAACAACAGGCGACCCAATCGAATCGCTTCTGTGGACAAATCGGGTTGCGTTAATTGCGTGCCGCTTGAGGCGGTATAGCCCTCGTTAAATACCAAATACACCACCGACAACACCGCCTCCAGCCGCGCGGGCAAGCCGTCTTGCTCGGGCACTTCATAGGGTATTGCCGCGTCACGGATTTTATTTTTCGCTCGCACAATGCGTTGCGCCAATGTGGGTACAGGCACCAGAAAGGCAGCCGCGATAGCTTCAGTGGTTAAGCCGCACACTTCCCGCAGTGTTAGCGCCACGCGAGCCTGCATGGCCAGGCTGGGATGGCAGCAGGTAAAGATCAACCGCAAACGGTCATCTTCAATGGTGTCAGTCGCGTCGAATGAATCAGCTTGTGTTTCGGTTTCCAACGTATACGCTAGCTGCGCCAGATCATCAAGACGGGCATTCTTGCGGATTCGGTCGATCACCTTGAAACGCCCTGTCGAAACCAACCAGGCTCGCGGGTTGTTGGGAATACCGTCGCGCTGCCATTGCGACAGCGCTGCAACAAACGCATCTTGCAGAGCTTCCTCGGCCAAATCGAAATTACCGTGCAACAGTCTAATCAGGGTAGCCCGCACACTGCTGGATTCTTGCTTATAAAGATCGGCGATACGTTGTTCGACCGAGGATGTTTTCATGTTTTATTGAAGGAGTTTAAGCAACTGTCTGGCAGCGGCCTCTGAAGAAGCGGGATTTTGCCCGGTAACGAGCTTGCCGTCGACGACAACGTAAGAATCCCAATCCGGTCCTTTCTCATAGACACCCCCGTTCGCTTTAAGCATGTCTTCGACAAGAAACGGAACAACGTCTGTAAGACCCACCGCCTCTTCCTCGGTATTGGCAAAGCTGGTCACCCGGCGGCCCGAAACCAGCGACTTCCCGTTAGCATCTTTCGTATGCCTGAAGATGGCCGGCGCATGGCATACCGCCGCAAGAGGACGATTTCCTGTGACAAACGTTTCGACGATGCGTTGGCTGTGCGCATTTTCCGCAAGATCCCAAAGTGGGCCATGTCCACCGGGGTAAAAAACGGCATCAAAACTATCGACATCCACCTCGGCCAGCTTTACTGTGTTGCTAAGCGCTTTTTTTGCCGCATCGTCGTTATTGAAACGTTTGGTCGCTTCGGTTTGTGCATCAGGGGCGTCGCTTTGCGGATCAAGCGGCGGTTGCCCGCCTGCGGGGGATGCCAGCGTGATTTGTGCACCGGCATCAACGAACACGTAGTAAGGGGCTGCAAACTCTTCCAGCCAAAAGCCGGTCTTCTTGTCGGTGTCGCCCAGCTTGTCGTGGGAGGTCAGTATCATGAGAATGTTCATAGCGTCGCCTTGGGAGAATTAAACAGGAGGAATTTCCTTGCATTTACGATTGTGCCAGTTCCCCTTACCGACCACAAAATCAACGATACCGACACCACTTTTGTGCTTCAATTGGATTTTCGCTTGTAACAAACGATTCGTCTGGCAACGCAATATTAGAAAGGTAACGCAATGGCTGAAGCGAGCCTAGGACAGATAATTGGACCCGCCGTCGTGCTGATGGGCGCAGCAGTGGTTGCCGTACCCTTGTTTCGGCGGCTTGGGCTGGGTTCAGTGCTGGGCTATTTTGCCGCCGGCCTGCTGGTGGGCCCATCGGTCCTGGGCGTATTTACCGATGCCGAGTCGATCCTGCATTTTTCAGAACTTGGCGTGGTGATGTTCCTGTTCGTCATCGGGTTGGAACTGCGCCCGACCCAGCTGTGGGCAATGCGAGGTCAAATATTCGGGCTGGGCCTTGTTCAGGTCGCTGCGGCGGTCATTGCCCTTGCTTTAACGGGCATCTTCATCTTCGACTTTACGGCACCCGTTGCATTTATTGCCGGTGCAGGCTTTGTTCTTTCTTCAACTGCCGTCATCATGTCGGTGCTGCAAGACCGGGGTGAAATTTCGAGCACCGAAGGTCAAAAATCCGTTGCGATTCTCCTGTTCGAAGACCTCATGATCGTGCCGCTTCTGGCGGTGGTGGCTTTCCTGTCACCCCTATCAAATGGGCAGGCCCGGTGGTCTGACATTCTGCTGGCGCTTTCTGCACTACTGGTACTGCTTGTTGTTTCCCGTTGGGCACTGAACCCGTTCTTCGCCTTGCTGGCGCGAACGCGGACACGAGAGGTATTAACGGCAGGCGCCCTGCTGGTGGTTCTCGGCGCCGCATTGCTCATGGACTTTGCCGGTCTTTCAATGGCGATGGGCACGTTTCTGGCCGGGGTCATGCTGTCGAACTCAAGTTACCGGCACCAGATCGAAAGCGACATCGAACCGTTCAAGGGCCTGTTCATGGGCCTGTTCTTCCTGGCAGTCGGCATGTCGTTGAATTTATCTATCGTTGCGCAGGAGTGGCGGCTTCTACTGCTCATGCTGATAGCGTTCACAATCGCCAAAGGCGCCGTGGTCTATGCCGTTGCCCGCCTGTTTGGCAGTGCCAGGCACCAGGCATTACACCGAACATCCATGTTTCTCCAGGGCGGGGAATTCGCTTTCGTGCTCTATGCCGCGGCAACGTCGGGTGGCGTGATCGATGCACGGGAAAACGTGATGTTCGCGACCGTTGTCATCTTGTCTATGGTCATGACCCCACTGCTCATGATGGTGGCCGACCGTTTTCTGCGCAAGGAAGTGTCAATGGACGGCGTCGACGTGGCCTGCAATTTGGAAGGTCGCATACTCGTCATCGGCTTTGGCCGTTTCGGTCAGATCGCATCACAAATACTGTTATCCCGAGGTGTGAATATTTCCGTGATCGACAAAGACCCCGATCGGATCCGCGATGCAGGACGATACGGATTCAAAGTGTTTTTCGGTGACGGTGCCCGACTCGACACCCTGCACCACTCAGGCGCAAATGAAGCCAATGCCATCATGATTTGCATCGACGACCCAAAAACAGCGATACGAATAGTGGAATTGGCTCGGCACGAGTTTCCTCAAGCCAAACTGCTGGTACGAAGCTATGACCGTGGGCACGCAATTGAACTGATTCGCGCAGGTGTCGAATATCAGATTCGAGAAACGGTTGAGTCTGCCTATTTAATGGGAGCGCAGGCATTAAGGGCGTTGAATTATGCCGAGGTCGACATTGAGGAGGCCGCAGAGGATATCCGCCGCAGGGATGCCCAGCGCCTGTCGGAACAAGTACAAGGCGACCTGATGTCCGGTAGCGATCAACTGCATTTTCAGCCCGTTCCGGAACCGCTCAGCAAACCGCCCGCCCCCAAACGATAAGTAGATTGCACACATCTTTATTAGCCGAACTCACTCCCACTCAATTATCAATAGCTCAATTACTCCATTGATTTAATTGAGTTTATTTTCCAACCATTTTGCCAATACCATCCAAAATACCATCCCCAAAAGTTCGCTTGACCTTGCTCGCGATTGCTTGATGCTGCCTGGATTTTAAGCGGATTGCGCGTTTTCGTGCATAAACGGTGGTTTTTGGGACAAATCACCAGATCGTGGTATTGGAAAGGTCCCTTATCACCCTGTGGCTTCCCTCTATACAGAGAATAAAGTATGATTAAGTATGATTTCTCTATCCAAAGGAGCCCCACTATGACTACGATCGAACGGCTGACAGTGACCATGCCTAAAGAAATGGCTACCACGCTCAAAAGCGCCGTAGAAATGGGTGAGTACGCATCGACCAGCGAGGTCGTCCGCGAAGCACTTCGGGATTGGTCATTTAAACGCCAACTCATGCTCGACCAGTTGACCGTGCTCAAGCAAGACATTGACAAGGGACTGGCCGATGTAGCTGCTGGCCGTACCAGGGAATTCGATGCTCAGCGAATCACCGAGCGAGGGAGAAAGTTATTAGCCGCACGCTCCACCTAACCGAAAATGCTGAAGCAGATCTGTCAGAGATATGGTCGTACATAGCCGAAGATGCTTCGGAGAAAACCGCCGAGCACTTTATTTCAAAACTTCAGGAAACGTGCCGTAAGGTTTTGAACTTCCCAGAGGGACAGCCTGCCCGACCATTGATATCACCAAGTTTACGGGTGACTTTCCACGGTGCCTACGCCATTTACTATACGTACACCGACGATACCGTCTATGTCATACGGATATTGCACGGTGCTCGGGACATATCAAGAATAATGGACAAGGGCGGCTTTAACTGATCCAGCTACGGCAAGATTCCTTCTGGCTGCCCCAATGCCAGACCAACGTCTCAGATGTCTTGTGTCTGATTAGTCACCCCGCACCACTGACCAAACCCCACCAACCAAGGCGCTCCCGACATAAATGGTGCCTATGCTACGGGCGCGTCCCGGAGCATCTATGTCCAACGAACCGCTATCAGAGGTCATGCGTATCCGCCTGACCCCAGCCCAGCATCGGCGTCTTTCCGAAGCCGCCGCCCTATCTGGCCTGAACCTGTCTGATTATGTACGCCGACGGCTGACCGCCGCCGATACCCTGGCCGAAGAGCTTGATGCCTTGCGCCAGGCGGTGCAGCATCTGAGCCAAATTTCTGAAACCCACGCCGCCGCACTTGAAACGGCATTTCTGGTCCGAACCACGGCACGGCCTGAACAAATCGCCATTGCCCAGGCGGCTATGCGTCGTCGCGGCATAGAACATCTTTCAGATTAAACGGGTTCACAACCCGCTTTAATTTCGACCCACACAGGCCCTACCCGCCTGCATCACTCTTGCCAGGCATCGTCTGGCACCCTCCAGAAAAACACCGGAGAACATCCATGAAGCACCTTCCCGCTACGGTTGGCGTGCTGGCGTTCGCCTGCGCGTCCATCCCTGCCCTGGCCCAATCATCGGGCGAGCCATCCAACGATCTGCTAAGCGGCAAGACCCGCCTGGCCTGCGAAGCAATTCTCTGCTTGTCCAGCAGCTTGCAACCAGGCGAATGTGCACCATCGCTCAGTCACTACTTTGATATCAAGATTTTTCATAAAGGTAGGCTGGACTGGGGTGCCACGGTAGACGCCCGCCGCGCCTTCCTTGGAATGTGCCCTGCATCTTCATCTACCGAAATGCCCGCCCGACTGGATGCCATTTCCAGGGGCGCGGGAAAGTGCACCGCAGACTACCTGAACAGCGCCTATGCGAGCACAAGCTATCGCTACAAGCGGCGCCAAACATCCTGGAATGGTGACGATTACACCGAAGCTTTTGACGTGAATCCCATCAAAACCGTAACCCTGGACACGTTGCCGTCCTATTGCGTGGCGTACAACGATCACGAATGGACGTATGAGCTCGGCATCAAGTATGTAGGCGAACCGCTCAAAGGCGGGTACTGGGTCAAAGCGGCGAATTACGACACGGCACAGGCCAAATGGCAGGCCGATCACAGTGGAACCTGGGCCAAGGGCTGGACGTTTTCTTGGGCCAACCCGAACACCGCCCCTTAATGGAGAAACGTATGCAGACTCGCTCAATGCGCCGTACTCATACTGTCAGCGCACCCTCTAACCACGGCCTACCCGCAGACCTGGCCTCTCGGTTCGCCCGAGACACCCAACGGGATCCTGTCGATGCGTTTCATGATGCACAAACGCTGTACCTGATCTTGCACGACATTCACCAGCTCGTAAACGACCCGACAACCCGCTATGTACTGACGGCTCGAATTCGGGAAGACCTGGCCCGCTGCGACTTGGCGGCGGCGCTAGCCGAAGCACAGCAACTGCTGCAGTTCAACGAACGCCGTTGCAATACATTTGCATCCGCAGTTCGGGACCGACCTGATGATTGCTGAACTTGCCGCCCTAATGCTGACGTGCGCCCCGAACGTCCATCCGGTGACGCTAAAGGCGGTTATTCGACATGAATCCCGCCTTAACCCTTACGCCATTGGCGTAAATAACAAGGAGCATCGACTGAAGAGCCAACCAGGCACCTTGAATGATGCCGAGGAAATTGTTCAAGGCCTGATCAAGCTAGGCATAGACTTTGATGCCGGGCTGGGTCAAATCAACGTTCGCAACTGGAAGTGGCTGGGTCTAACGCCAAAAACAGTATTCGACCCTTGCACTAACCTGCAAGCCGCCCAGGCGGTGCTAACGGATTGTTATGCGCGGGCAAATCGCCAGTTCAAGGCGCAACAGACGGCGCTTCGGGCCGCCCTGTCCTGCTACAACACAGGCAATTTTCAGCGGGGCTTTGGCAACGGCTACGTAAGCAAAATCCTGACCCAGGCAGGTATCAAGGTTCCCGCCATTGAAGCTGCACCCAACGACAGTCAGCCTGCTGACCCCAAGCAGACCACCACAAAACAGCTTGGCGGCGACCCGGATGGTTTTACCGCACACCCAACTCCCGACGGCTTCACACCGCCCCAGCCGCCCGCGACCGAAACCACACCAGCCAGTACGTAGATAGCTGGCCTTCCGTCTTTTTAATCAACGCTTCTGCGGCCAAAGCTGGCCCCAGAGGCTGGAGCCATGACAATGTCACTTTTACCGTCGCTGCCTGATTCGCTCTCGCGCATCCTGACCCACCTCCGCGTAGGAATCCCATTAACATCGGCACTTACCCTGGCTGGAGCCTCCCGCGCTGCTCTTGCCCAAAGCACGGGCGGGCTGGCAAAAGCCCAGACCACACTGACCATCATCAAAGACAACCTTCTGGTCATCCTGCCAATTGCGGCCATCATCATCGGCCTGATCATCGTCGTGCTGTATATGGCCGAGATCATGCGCAAGGATGACATGGTGCGCTGGCTTATCGGCCTGGTGGTTGCCGGTTCTATCGCGGAAATTGTCGCGCTGCTCTGGAAGTGATGACTATGAACATGACTTCCGACACGGCGACAGACAAACCAGCCAGCACCACCTACCCCGTATTCAAGGGCCTCGGGCGTAAACCCACCTTTTTTGGAGTGCCCACCACTTTGCTATTTGGTGCCTTCATGGTGGTAGCAGTGATCACCATGCTTGCAGGTCTAGCGTGGTGGGGGCTGTTGCTTGTCATCCTGCCCACGATTGCCATCGTCATCGTGCTTTTCCTTCCAAGAGTTGCGCGGTATAAGTTCTTTCCTGCTGACCGGGGCCGAAGATTCTGAGCCTGACGTAGGTTTTCCGGTATCTGCAGTAATACGGCTCGTTCGGTGTTGCCGCCGTTGCCGTGAGTTCGTCGCCTTGCCGTGCTGAATCAAGTAGCGACGAACGGAAAGTGACCGTGGAATAAATGGAAGGGACCCGCGCCGCGGGGAGGCAGCCGCTTATGCCGCGAAAGCGCTTGAAGTGTGGGAGTGCAGTGATACAGTTGGCGTTCTAGGCGACGAGCTCATTGCAGCGGGGATCACGACCATGTATTGGCTCACTGCAGATACCGGCCGCGCGGCGAGCGCCACCATCGCCCGATGGGCGATCTAACTACACGCGGGTTTATGTCTAGCGTCGGCTAGCACGCAGCACGAAAGCTAAATTCGCATTCCTGAGCGAAGGCCCAAAGTTACTGGTGTACGCTTTTAAAAATCTGCTTCCAGGTCGGACGGATTCATGCGGTCAGTGCAAGGCGTCGTCAAATACTTGCATACTTGCGTCGGGCTTTAAATCCTAATGTTTGCCGTGGCCTTGTATTTAGTTTTGCGGCACCTTCATCTAGTTGATTTTGGGTGTACGTTGCATGCCAGTTCATTACCTGCCTGGACCAGAGCCATCAGCTCACCCGCGTCAGGGTTTTTAATGCCGCAAAAGTAAGCCTATACGGGTTCTGTCGCAGTGGAGTCTCATGAATAAATATGCGAAGAGATACCGAAGGATTCACAGTATGCAAAGTATTTGACTTCGGCAAGTTGACTGTTATGCCAAGAGCCGAAATCGGTGGCGCGCGATCGTTTGTTGCTCTGTAGGAAATTCCATGACAGAAATGTAATGCGCTAAACCCTCGATGAGCGACTGAACGCACGTGGGTATCTGGCATAATGTAACCTACCCCCTTAATCGTCCCTGTACGCTCAGAGTTCTTGCCGTACATGGACTGGACTTGCACCTACTGTTGGAAGGGCTTTTATCGTCATGACGCAGAACAAATCTGAACAACTTCACCAGCACAAGGTGACACAATTAGACTCTGGTTCCCAACTCACCGATCCGGTGTGCGGTATGCGTGTAACGGAAGGCTCGCCACACCATGTTGAGCGCGGCGGTCGGCCCTTTTATTTTTGCAGCGCGAAATGCCTGGACACGTTCAACAGCGACCCGGAGAAGTTCCTCACACAAAAAAACAAAGGGGAAATCGCGCTCGAGCAAGTCCCTTCGGGCACCATCTATACCTGCCCGATGCATCCCGAAATCCGACAGGATCACCCGGGGAGCTGTCCGAAGTGCGGTATGGCGCTCGAGCCGCTTATGCCCAGCCTCGATGACGATAATCCTGAGCTGAAAGACTTCTCGCGCAGATTCTGGTGGACGCTGCCCTTTACCGTTGTCGTCACTGTGCTGGCCATGTTCGGTCCTCGGCTCGGCTGGTTTAACATAACGACGCAAACGTGGATCGAGCTCGTGCTCTCGATTCCTGTGGTGTTATGGTCGGGGCAGCCATTTTTCGTGCGTGGCTGGCAATCGATTATCAACCGCAGCCCTAACATGTGGACGCTCATTGGGCTGGGCACAGGTGCGGCATTTGTCTACAGCACCGTTGCGACGGTCGCCCCGGGCGTATTTCCTGAAACGTTCATGTCCATGGGGCGCGTTGACGTTTACTTTGAAGCCGCAGTGGTCATTATTTCCTTGACACTATTCGGCCAGGTTCTCGAGCTGCGCGCGCGATCGCAAACTTCGGCCGCCATCAAGTCTTTACTTGGCCTGGCCCCCAAGACGGCCCGCCGCATCAACGCGGACGGAACCGAAGAGGACGTACCGCTTTCGAACGTCCATGAAGGCGATCGTTTGCGTGTGCGCCCAGGCGAAAAGGTACCGGTGGATGGCCTTGTCGAAGACGGCACGAGTTCCTTGGATGAGTCGATGCTAACCGGAGAATCTCTGCCGGTGAGCAAGCGGCCAGGCGACAGGGTCATCGGGGCAACCATGAATACGTCTGGTGCGCTGGTGATCCGTGCCGAGAAGGTCGGCTCGGCCACGGTGCTCTCGCAAATCGTCCAGCTCGTCGCCCAAGCACAGCGCTCCCGCGCACCGATGCAACGTATGGCTGACCTTGTGGCCGGTTATTTCGTCATGGCCGTGGTCGCCATCGCCATCGCTACGCTGTTTGTCTGGGGCATTTTCGGTCCACAGCCAAGCTGGGTTTATGGGTTGATTAACGCCGTAGCCGTGTTGATCATTGCCTGCCCTTGTGCATTGGGCCTCGCCACACCCATGTCCGTCATGGTGGCAACGGGCCGAGGCGCCACGCAAGGCGTGCTCTTTCGCGATGCGGCGGCGATCGAGAACCTGCGCAAAGTCGATACGCTCATTGTCGATAAAACCGGTACGTTGACGGAAGGCCGCCCGGCCTTCGAGCAAGCCATCCCCGCCGGCGATATGGAAGCCGACGAGGTGCTGCGCCTTGCAGCAAGCCTGGATCAAGGCAGCGAACATCCCTTGGCAGACGCCATCGTCGACGCCGCTCGCGAACGAGGCTTAAGCTTGAGTCCCGTTAACGATTTTGAATCAGGCAGCGGCATTGGCGTTCGCGGCCAGGTCGACGGCAAAATGTTGGCATTGGGCAATACCGCGCTCATGCAGCAAGAAGGCGTGGATGTCCTGGAGTTGACGACCACCGCTGAATCCTTCCGGACCACGGGCGCGAGCGTCATGTATCTGGCAGTTGATGGCCGGTTGGCTGGCTTGCTGGCCGTTTCCGACCCCATCAAGGACAGTACGCCTGAAGCGATGCGCACGCTGAAGGCGGCGGGAATTCGCGTCATCATGGCCACTGGCGATGGCGTCTCGACGGCGAAAGCCGTTGCGCAGCGCTTGGGCATCGACGAAGTTTACGGCGAGGTCAAACCCGCCGACAAGCTGGACTTGGTTAACAAACTTCAATCGGAGGGGCGCATTGTCGCGATGGCGGGCGACGGCATCAACGACGCACCGGCTCTCGCCAAAGCAAATGTCGGCATTGCCATGGGAACGGGCACCGACGTGGCCATGAACAGTGCCCAAATCACGCTGGTCAAAGGAGACTTGCGCGGTATTTCCACGGCGCAACACCTGTCAAACATGACGGTGGCCAATATGAAGCAGAACCTTGGCTTCGCATTTATTTATAACGCGCTTGGCGTGCCGCTGGCAGCAGGCGTCCTGTATCCGTTCACGGGCCTGTTGCTCTCGCCGTTGATCGCTGCGTTGGCCATGAGCTTAAGTTCAGCGTCAGTGGTATTTAACGCACTACGACTTCGAAAATCCGTTTAAGGCCAAGTTTTCCTTGGGTACACGCCACATCCAATGATAGTAGACATAGACCACGGTCATTACAGCTTTGTAATGGCCGCGACATCTCTGTGACAGACCATTGTCGGTATAGTCAAGACAGTAGCCAACCTCTTGACTACTAATGCCTTCAAGGAGCTCACCATGAGAAAAGTTCGGTTAGTTGTTTCCTCTATTATTTTAAGTTCGGCTAGCGCTCTAGCCGTGGCTCAGACGGCAGCCGAGCACAACGCCCACCATCCTGGAGTGACCGCGACTGGCGGGACGTCAGCATCTACTCAAACGGATGTGGATCCGGCTTTGTTAGAAAAGCAAATGGATAAGCACATGCAGACAATGCGCGCATTTCATGAAAAACTTCAGAAGGCGAGCCCCGATGAACGGCAAGCACTGATGTCCGAGCACCATAAGCTAATGCAGGAGGGCATGAAAATGATGGGAATGGCTTCTGCCGGAATGCAAGGTATGGGAATGAACGGCGGTATGCATCCCCAAACAGGCGAAAAGACTTCCACGGAATCATCAGCGGCACACCACACGATGATGCTAAAGCGCATGGACATGATGCAGTCGATGATGCAAATGATGATGGATCGTATGCCTGCGCCTACTACTCCAGCCCAATAACCTAGCCTTCTTAAGGACTATGAACTGACAACCGAAGGGTAAACCGACATGACCACCAAAAGACCGTATAGACCGCAGGAATCAGTCCGCCCTGAGGCAGAAGAAGGCAGTACAGCTGGCCCATCAGGAGACACTCCGGGGCTATTTACAGCTGCTGGACTGCCGCCGGTCCACACGATGATGGAGTATGCAGTCGATGCCTGGCAACGAAGCATCCTCTATGCAGACGTGATGCGCCAGCGCGGCAACCAGTACCAGGCCCACCTTACCGAAGAGGTTCCGAATGTCCTGGACTTCCCTTCTGAAGTGGTTATGTCCGGGCGGGACTTGCCTCGTCCCGTGAACTATTGGCTGGTACGCATCATGCCGCCTGACGATAAGCCCACGGACCACATGAAGCGGCCGTTCGTGGTGATCGATCCACGCGCCGGCCACGGCCCGGGCATTGGCGGCTTTAAAGTCGACAGTGAGATCGGTGTCGTGATCGGCGCCGGCCATCCATGCTATTTCATTGGCTTCTTGCCCGACCCAATACCGGGGCAGACAATCGAGGACGTGATGCACGCCGAAGCCGCCTTTCTGGAAAAGGTGATTGCACTGCACCCGTGCCGCGAGGGCAAACCGGCCGTTATCGGCAATTGCCAGGCGGGCTGGCAGATCCTGATGACTGCAGCGATGCGCCCCGAATTGTTCGGCCCAATCATTGTCGCCGGCGCACCGCTGTCGTATTGGGCTGGCTGGCGCGGGCGTAACCCCATGCGCTATGCCGCAGGTCTGCTTGGTGGCAGTTGGCTCACTGCAATGACCAGCGACCTTGGCGCTGGACGCTTTGACGGCGCCTGGTTGGTGCAAAACTTCGAAAACCTGAATCCAGCCAACACGCTATGGAGCAAACAACACCACCTATACACCAACATCGACACCGAGGCCTCACGCTACTTGGGCTTTGAAAAACATTCATGGCAGGATGCCATCAACTTCCGGATTCGGCGT
>TARA_R110000850_G_scaffold268326_7_pt1 | contig 23833 bp, 30 predicted proteins | sample TARA_R110000850 | Tara Oceans TARA_R110000850 (sample SAMEA4397586) | marine metagenome | biome: Polar Biome; feature: [SRF] surface water layer (ENVO:00010504); material: water (ENVO:00002006), including particulate matter (ENVO:01000060) such as... | depth 5 m | reverse complement strand
TGATGGTGTTGCGGTTTAATAAGAAAGCAAACTAATAAGCTGTTAGGTTTCTTCTGCAAAGGGAGGAAAGCATCATGAGCTACGCAAAGTGTCCTAAGTGCCACGGTACAGGCCGAGTTTCTACCCTAACGAATCCGAATGAGCCAAACAAAGTCAGCGCGGGCTGGGGGTCACTCCGGTGTGACCGATGCCATGGCCAAGGCATTGTTCATGGCATGGGTGGAGGTGGAGGTGCAGGTGCAGGCAGTCAGCTGATGGCAATAGTCATGGGTCTATTTCTTCACCCTATATACTCGTATTTTGGATTCTGGCTGGTATGTACCGTTCTGTTATTGACCCTAGGAGAAGTGTTGGGGCCATCGCTCGGCCTGCACGACCTTCCGACCTGGTATTTCTTTTCAGCTACGACCATTCCAGTCGCTTTGGCCGTGCTGTTAAGAAAAAGAATCCCGGCGCTGATGAAGTGGATATTCTATATCCTGATTGTCGGTATCGTTCTTTTTATTAGCGCCGCGATTATCTCGGTAATTATCGAAAAGACGGCATCTGGCTAAGTACTGCCCTGCTGAGCTTGACACCTAACAAATCAAGCCACGCGGACGTCAAAACCGCTGCGCTGTTTTGCCGCCGGTGCTTGAGGCGTTATGAGTAGCCGTTATCGAATCGATGGCTCATTTAACAAGGTGTCGAAAAAATTTACAGCGAGATTGTCTTGAGTGCATAACTTCCTGGATTTAAACGGAAAAAATTTTTGGCCTGATTAATGCTTTTGAAAGATGCTATTTGGTTTTATTCTTAAATTGTGAGGGATCGAGTATGTGGAATAGTAAGTTTTGTCTTTCTTTGTTATTCATGAGTTTTTGTGCTTTCCAATCAAATGCATCACCAATATACCTGAATACTGATAATATCTCCGTTCAGGTTGGCGCAGGTACTACAGCTACCACTTCAAATAATACATTTAACTCTGGGGCAACAATAGATAAAGTCATTGATGCACCAACGGCAGCTTCGAGTGAAATACACTCCCAGTCAACACATATTTGGTTCTCAGGAGGAGGCCTTGAACTGTTATTTGATTTTGGCCAGCAATATGACTTAACTACCTTGCATTTCTGGAACTACAATGGTGAAAGTTTTGATGTCGATAATATTGACTTCACCTTTTTTGATGATGGCAATAATCAGGTTGGGATGCTATCTATCCTTCCTGATCTCGGAACTACACCAAATATATTTGCACAAGATATTCCTTTAGTAGCGCCCTTAAATGTACAGTTTGTTACAGCATTTTTAACAGGTTCTAATGATCAGGTTGACTTCCAGAATATTGGATTTACAGCAACGCTTTCAACTGACCGTTGTATTGGAAATCCCAATGATCCGATATGTGTAACCAATTCGGTGCCTGAGCCTAGCAGCATTGTTTTGTTAGGTTTGGGGGTGTTAGGGGTAGGTCTTTCCCGCCGAAAGCGCAATAAACATTGAAAAAAAGCCCGCTAATGCGGGCTTTTTTTGCTGAACCTTTTTCGAAAATTGTCTCGATAAGGTTTACGAAAGGTTCCATGACAAAGGAAGGATGTTGCCCGACGGGCTGCACTATATAAATAGCTGGTTAACGAAGGATGGATCGCGGTGTTTTCAACTAATGGAGACAGAACAGTTCGAACTGTTTCAAGAGTGGACTAAAAACTGGGGTGACGTTACACGGTTTGAAATCCTAGAAGTTGGTGAAAAGCCAGAAAAAGGAAATAGTGTCTAAATTTCAACAAATTCATAACAAGCGCATTTTGTCGCCGCTAGCGCGGCTGGGACAACCTACACTATGTTTCGGTTGCCCCAAATGCGGGCGTTAGCTGGAGAAAGGGATGTCTATATTTTCAAGCATAAAGAAATGGCTGGAATTGCGTCGTCCAAGAAAGCTTGATGAATTACTAGCGATTGAGTTTGACGATGAAGAAGTGAGAATCCGAGTCTTAGAGAGGCTTGAACCTGGTTGGAACCAAAGTTTCCGCTGGGGCGATGTCAAGCGAGTTTGCTTTAAAGACGAAGGTCTATATTCTTCAGATATCGTTATCATCGCGGTGTATGGCCGTGAGAACAATATTGTGATTCCTACAGAGGCTAGAGGAGGCTCCGACTTCTTTGGTGCCATTTGTGACCGAGGCCTACTCCCAGAAAATGTGTGGCGAAAAGCGATGGGGGATACCAGTGGTGGAACACACTGCTGGCCACCTTATGACAATGACCGCTAACAGGGGCGTTATGTGTCATGAGGAATCATGGGTATTTTCGAAGTAGGCATGATTTTTTTCATTCCAACGGGGACTTTGCTCCTAAATGCATGGCGCAAGAAAATAGGTAACGCCCGAGGCTGGCACTACGGTGTCTATGTGCTGGTTTCGATTGCAATGGCTACAGCTCCGCTGCTTTACGTTCGGAGTATTGAGCCCAATCACACTGTGCTGGGGGTTGTGTTAGCTGGGGTAGGATTCTTTTGGTTCGCAATCGTAGGGGCGCGCAATGCAAACACATAACCAGGCGGTCAACCGGACGCCAAAAGCGGGGCGCTTTTGGTACCTTCCGCTGCGCTCCGGCGCCGGTTACCGCAGGCGTTAGGCAAAAAACATGAACATCAGACATTGGATCGTTGTTGTAGCCCTGCTGGCTGTATTCACATCAGTAACTGCTTCTGCTGTAACACGTGAGGAAGCCGAAGCAAGACTGGAAGAAATTGCATCCTGGGGCACCATGGATGGAACGTGGGAAGGCCAATATAAGATCGTTTTCAAACCGGAAGGTGGAGAAGATCCGGATACAGAAATAGTTAACGCGAAAGTTGTGCTGTCTGAAGGCAAAGCTTCTTTCTACATTGCCCTGCCAGGTGAAGAATTTTCACCCGTGTCTGAAGGTTTTCCTTTTCAGGCAAACGAGCTTTTTGCAAAGCTACAAGTCGTTCGAAGTGGTGGTGCATGGATAGAGTCGTGGATGGTTGATCTTTCGAGGGAAAGTAAGAATCAGGCAAAGCTGTTCCTGTTACGAACTGTCAACAATTGGGCCGGGGAAGCGCCGCCAACAGGGAGCGTATTCGCTGTCGTAGGTATTGGTTCTTTCTCGCGAGCCGAGTAATGCCTAACAAGGCGTGCAAGCCGCCCCTGTAGATCCCCCGTTTTAGTGGACACTTTACGCACATACCTTTTCATATTCTTCGGGGGATTGGTAGCCCAGCGATGAGTGCAAACGCACTCGATTATAGAACTCATATACTCAATAATATGTGATACGGCGTCTATACAATTTTCAAATTGCCGATGATGAACAAGCTCCGCTTTCATTGTGTGAAAGAAAGATTCCACTCGGGCATTGCCCAGTGGGTTACCTTTCCGGCTCATACTTCTTGTCATACCCGCACTTTCTACTAAATCACGGTACTCATGCGCCGCATATTCGATCCGCTGATCCGAGTGGAAAATCAAAGGGGTCGTAGTGATTATTTTTTAACCATATATACCGCCAGACTGATCAAAATTTATTTACTCCGACCCTTTTGATAGCCAATACTTGATTCAACCCAATTTTTTGGAATTGTTTATGGACAACCCAAACTTGGCAAGCCCACCTACTGTTCAATCTGTTCCCTCTTTCTTTGGACGTCTGTGGCCGCGTATTGTCGGATTACTGATAGTTTTCAAGGTCATGATTCCGCTGTTGATTTTGCTGGTGTTGTTGGTCGGTAGCTGGAAAATCATTGGCGGCATTAATACCGAAATCGAACGGGCAGGCAGGGCGCTTGAACCGAAAATTGAGTTGGCGAAAGATGAAATCAAAAAAATTCGTGAGGAAGGCCGACGCATTGCCGATGAAATCGTGAAAATCAAAAATCAGGGTGGCGAAGCCGCGGAAGAAATCAAACGCTCGATTGAACCTATCCGTCAGTCGCTGTATGCCATCAGCGGTACCGTAGGCGCAATTTCGAAAACATTAGAATCAATTTTGAACGGCATGATCAAGATCATCAACCGCATTCCGGGTGTGAAGGATATGCAGCGGATTAATTTACCCGATATAAATGTTCCGGGTTTTCATTTGCCAGATATCGATATTGATGTCGATCTGACCTTTAACATGGCAGCAGTTGAGGCGCTCAAAGCCGCCACCGAACAAATTGCCGCCGAGGCGGAATCGATGTTAAACACAATCGTAAAAATCTGGACAGCCTGGTGGTGGACGGTCACCACGATATTTTATTTGATCGGATTCTGGATTCTGCTGGCTCTGGCCGGCAATGTTGCCCGCAGCTGGCATAAGTTTTTAATCGGCACGCGGTTACTGATGGGCAGATCGCAGGATGCAAGTTTGCAGATGCTTTAGATATTTCGCTAAAGGGGTCGTAACAATTATTTTTTAAGCACTAAACCGACCCCTTTAGTTGTCTGTAACCCTTCTGAACTGCTCAACACGATTGCGGCCAAGTTTTTTGGCACTGTACAGTGCATTATCTGCACGCTTGAGGGCATCATTAATACTGTCGTTTTGGTTATTATCGAGCATGGTCACACCACAGCTGACTGTGCAGTTGATATCAATCCCATCACTGTGTACAGACTGGTTTTCTGTAATTGAACGCACTCGCTCGGCTGTTTGCAGGGCTGTTTGCAAATCGCTTTGTGGTAACAGTATGGTGAACTCTTCACCACCAATGCGCCCCAACAGGTCATTGTTCCGCAGGGTGTCGAGCCAGCGCCGGCAAAGCATTACCAGCACCCGGTCACCGGCATAATGTCCGTAACGATCATTGACCTGTTTGAAGTGGTCCACGTCCAGCATAATAAGGGCCGGTGTATGTCCATAGCGTTGCGTCCGTTGCAGCTCCTCTTCAGCACGTTCGAGAAAATACCCGCGGGCCATGACTCCCGTCAGCTGGTCACGCCAGGCTAGGTCTTGCAATAGGGCTTCATTCAGTTTCTGTCGGGTAATATCACGGAAGAACCAGACCCGACCCAGATAATTATTCTGATCATCAAACAAACCGGTTGAATGACGATCCAGTGTGCGCCCATCCGTCAGTTCGATTTCAGTATGATCGTGGAGCTCTGGATTGTCGTAAAGCTCTTGAATACGCTGCAAAAAAGCATCGGGGTCCTTAAGTTTGCGCAATGCTGAGTCAAGCAAGGGCTCTTCAGGCAAGTGTGGATAGGCGGTCTGATCGTCAGGTCTGCTTTTTTGTTCTATCTGCCAGACTTCGAGAAACCGCTGGTTATATGAAATAACTTGCGAGTGCCGATCAACCACCAGAATACCGTCCGGCGATGCTTCCTGAATGGCATGCAGTAACGGGCGGGTGAACTGGTTGTGATTGTCATCTTTGTCCATATAAGACCGGAATTGACGTTCTTATCGGAGAGATCTGTAAAATTTCATTATAGGCCTCCGACTTATATAGGCAAATCGCTTGCCGGGTAATCTCGATAGTTGAGGCCAAGCCGGTTCCAAGCAGCAGCGTCAAATGAAAGAGGCCGTAACAACTACTTTTCAACCGTTTTCTCCGCTAGGCTGACAGGTGTACTTTTTAATGGCCAATTGATCGCCTATTGGCAGCGAACTTTCACAACAGAACAGCATTTGGGGCAAGTTTACCTGTCATGTACAAAGTTTTATTAATCGGCTTCCTAGTTTGCCAGCTGGCCATGGCTGATGAGCAGTTTCTCGCAGACAGTGTGCTGGTCGATAAGTCGGAGAGAAAGCTCTATCTGCTCCGGGAGGGTATCAAGTACCGGGAGTATTCCATCGCTTTGGGCCCCCGGCCACGTGGTCACAAATTGCATGCTGGCGATGAACGGACGCCAGAAGGGCGTTATATTCTGGATTTCAAGACTGAAAAAAGTGATTTTTACAAAGCCATTCATATTTCCTACCCTAATGAGCAGGATATTAAACGGGCCTCAGACATTGGGGCTGCTCCGGGAGGTTCAATCATGATTCATGGGATGCCCAATAATACGACGTTACCTCCCGAGCTGGTTCAGATGTTCAACTGGACCGATGGCTGTATTGCGGTAACCGACCAGGACATGGATGAAATCTGGTCGGCCATCAAGCCAGGCACACCTATTGATATTCGTCCCTAATGGCAACCTGGCGGCCAATTCAGGGAACCATGACAAGCGCCAGGGCCTTTGGTGTCCTGTTAGCTGCTCTTTGTTGCCTGCCCTGCCTGGCTGAGAATCGGCATATTCTGACATCAGAGACAAACACGGATCTGGTGGGCAATAACAGCAGCACCAACATATCGAGAGAAGAAACGCTGATTGATATCGCAGTTCGATATCAGTTGGGATACAACATGATCCGCTCGGCAAATCCGGATGTCGACGCCTGGCTTCCCGATGACGGGAGCAACGTATTATTGCCGTTCAGTGTTATTTTGCCGGATGCGCCACGAACAGGCATTGTCATCAATACAGCGGAAATGCGTCTTTATTTTTACCACAGGGATGAGCAGCAGAATGACACAGTGACTGTTTACCCCATCAGTGTGGGCCGCAGGGACTGGGCGACCCCGCTGACTGAAACGCGGGTGACAATGAAAATTGAGCACCCGCCCTGGTATCCCCCTGACAGTATCCGTGCGGAACACGCCGCTCGCGGGGACATACTGCCCAAAATCGTTCCCGCTGGCCCAGACAACCCACTAGGGGATTATTTACTGGCATTGGATATTCCAAGCTATTTTATCCACGGGACCAATAAACGCTTTGGCATTGGCATGCAGGTCACTCATGGCTGTATTCGCATGTACCCGGAACATATTGAAGAACTCTATAACCTCATATCGGTTAACACGCCTGTCAGCATCGTCAATCAGACCCACAAAATCGGCTGGAAAGACGAAAAGCTTTATCTGGAGGTACATCACCCTCTGGAACTTGATGGCGTGGTGCAGGAGGAAAATCGAACAGGTATTGTCGATAAGCTGACGTCAATACTGGAGAAACAACCGGAGGTTCTGATCGACTGGAACAGGGTCGATATTGCAATAACAAAGGCTACGGGCATACCCGTGCTGGTGGGAATACAGCCACATTCATTATCAGATTTTGAGTATTACCGAAATCATATCCGGTCAGACCACTCAAACCGACCGGATATGATTGAGTAAATGGACTACTTTTCCATTGCCTTTTTAAAGGCCCGGTCAATTTTCTCGTTGGCTTCGTATGCTGATGTTTTTGCTTCGTCAGCGGTACTTTGGGCATTGGCAGCAGCTTTATTTGCAGCATCAGCTGACCGCTGGGCATCGGCGGCTGCCCTGCTTGCTTCTGCAGCTGAACGCTGAGCTTCCTGCGCCATTGCCCTGACCTCATCTACCGATGAGTTACTTGCACAACCAGTGACCGCCACCACCATCAAAACAGGTAAAAACTTTACTAAAGATTTCATGAAGCTCTCCTTACTGAAGAAAAAACAAGTCAGATCTACACGGGGGTTATTACTTTCAAAGTATGGATGCAGGATTTACCAGTTGCAAACCCTGTTACTTATCAACTTGATTTGAATTAATTATCAGGTTCATATTCATGGTGTACTGACACAAGACACACATATTGGCTACAGAGGCACTGCCACGCAAGTGGTGAAGCCCCCTTATTGCGACGGCAGGAAACCCTATGGCAAAACAACGACTGATTATGCTGTTCGACGGGACCTGGAACGATCCCGAAGATCAAACAAATGTTTATCGTATCTCGCGCTGCCTTCATGATTATGATAGCGATATACGACAACGCTTTTTCTACAGCGCCGGTGTTGGCACATCGAAGCTGGAGCGTTTCAGAGGGGGCGTGTTCGGTTACGGTCTTAGCAAAAATTTGCTGGCGGGATACGAGTGGCTTGCAAAACGCTACACCGATGGAGAGGAAATCTGGATATTCGGTTTCAGTCGTGGAGCCTATACGGCAAGAAGTCTCGTTGGGTTAATCCGCAAATGTGGGTTACTGCATATCGTCACCCCGGGCTTGCTGGAAAAAGCTGAAAGTATCTACCGGGACGAGGGTCTCTCTCCAGATGCTGACGTCTGCAAGGATTTCAGGGAACGCTACAGCCGAAGTCCGAGGATCCACTTCATCGGCGTATGGGATACCGTCGGCGCACTGGGAGTACCCGGCACGGTCCTTTCCGAAAGGGGGAAGTACTCGTGGCACGATACCGAACTCTCCAGCATTGTGGATTATGCCTACCATGCGGTTGCACTGGACGAACACAGGGCGGCCTACGACGTACCACTGTGGACAAGTGCCGATGGAAACAAAAAACAGCGCAATCTGGAGGTTGAGCAGCGCTGGTTTATTGGCGCCCACGCGAATGTGGGCGGTGGCTATGGTACCAAGGATTCACTTGCCGATATTCCGTTGCAATGGATTCTGGAGAATGCTGAAAAAGCAGGGCTGAAGCTCGATCCATTCAAGGCGCCCGACGATGCATGGCAAACCGAGCCAAAAGACTCCTTCAAGGAATTCCTGAACGGCGCCTACGCATGGTTCCGCAAGATCAAAGAACAGGGAGACGGCCGGTTCTGCAGAAGATATTCAGAGGGTCTAAACGGACACCCTGCGGTCAACATTTCGGTTGATAACAGTGTCTGGAAGCGCTGGAAAGATGCCAAGTTTGACTATCGACCACGCACTCTGACCGATGCAGACCAGTACCCTCCGGGGCAATAAGTTGCAACCTCGCCGTAGCCCGAGGGAGTCACTCCCATATTGTTATTGATGTGCGGACCAACGGGGCATCGGACCCTGCTTCTGCATCGCAGCAATTCGAAACGACGACTTAACAACTGTCGCTTGGCCAAAAGGACATCATATGGACATATCACTGGTTTCAACCATTATTGTTCTTAGTACTGCCGCTGGGATCTGTATCCCCGTAGGTGGACTGATCGCGAGTTTCGAGCACATCCGACCCAATTGGCTCGAACAGGAATTTCGACATTTTCTGATTGCCTTTGGTGGCGGTATTCTTCTGGGGGCCGTTTCTGTCGTTCTGGTTCCGGAAGGAACCACATTTATGAATGATTCTGTATTTTCAATTCCTGTGGTCCTCGCCGGTGGCCTCACGTTCTTCCTGATCGAGCGATTACTCGACTTGAAGCGGAGGGAGTCTCCCCAATTGATGGCGATGGTTCTGGACTACGTGCCCGAAGCTATCGCATTGGGTGGGCTAATCGCTCTGGGGTCACCTATTGCTCCGTTACTGGCATTACTGATTGGCTTACAAAATCTGCCAGAAGGATTTAACGCCTACAGAGAGCTTAAGTTTCAAAACAACACCTCTTCCCAAAAAACGTTGCTGACAATGAGCCTCCTGGTTCCACTAGGACCGCTGGCCGGGATTGCTGGTTATTCATTTCTCTCGGAGCACGAACCCATCATGGGGGCAATCATGCTATTTTCAGCTGGCGGTATTCTTTATCTGATTTTCCAGGATATCGCGCCACAATCGCGACTGAAAAAACACTGGGCACCGCCCCTTGGCGCCGTGTTTGGGTTTTGCTTTGCACTATTTGCTGAAATGTTGACACACACCAGCTAGCAAGCCAGGGTTCTCGCCCCTTCAGGCCGGGACGACGCTATAAAAGAGGTATTTAATGAACTGGTTTATTTTGTTTGTTGCCGGTCTTCTCGAAATCGGCTGGGCTATTGGACTGAAGTACACGGAGGGCTTTACACGACTGTGGCCAACTGTGGGAACAGTGATTTCACTGGTGGCCAGTTTCCTGTTGCTTGGTATTGCCATGCGGTCACTGCCCGTGGGGACGGCGTATGCGGTGTGGGTTGGTATCGGTGCCGTTGGCACAGCGATTTTGGGGATATTCCTGTTCGGCGAGTCCGCCGATCTGCCCAGAATACTGAGTCTTTGCCTGATTTGTGCCGGCATTGTTGGCCTCAAACTTACCCATGCCTGATAACCGACTGAAAAGTCTTGACTTTTAGGTCCATGACCTGTGTTCAGATGACTCCGCTAGCTGGTTCGGCCTCGGCCCGCTTTTCTTCAGCACTTTATGTCAGCGCCCGGCAAATAACTCCTGACTGTTAGACGTTCCTGCCCTTCTGCCTGCGTCAATTTGTCGCATGTTCTGTTTTTCGCCTGTCTTTTAGAATAGCGCTCTTTTTGAGTCTTCACTAAGGAGTGGCTTGTTTTGACTTTCATCTATTCTCGCGTCATGAAACGTTTTATTTTCCATGCTGTACTGGCCACGGGTCTCCCGGTCGTTTTGCTGGCATCTTCACACGCTGAGGAGACTGTAGAAGAAATTATCCTTATCAAGTCTCAGCAAACGATGCCTACAACAACGGGCGACGCCACCAATTTATTGGGTAACCAGGGTGTCAATTTTTCTGCTGCCGGTGGTATTTCCCAGTTACCCAGCATTCGTGGAATGAATGGTGATCGGGTTAAAGTACTCATTGATGGCGGTGAAATCACTTCTGCCTGTGCAAACCATATGAATCCCCCGCTTTCCTATATGGATGCCAGCCGTATTTCATCGACGACGGTCCTGAGTGGAATTACCCCTGTCAGTATGGGCGGCGACAGTATCGCCGGCACAATTTCAGTGGATTCCCGCAAACCCGCCTATTCTGATTCCGACGAACTACTTATGCAGGGTTCTATTGGTGCCATCTACGAAAGTAATGGGCGGCACCATGGCGAATACCTAAACGCTACCATTGCCAACAGCAATCTAAGTCTGGGTTACAGCGGTAGTCTGGACCGCTCTGACAGCTATCGCGATGGCAGTGGCGACAAAGTTCTCGATACGCTCTATCGTTCAGAAAATCACGCCATTACCTTTGGTGCCAGAGGTGAGTTTCAGGAGCTCGTCCTGAAACTCACTCACCAGAAGGTGCACTATCAAGGCTTTCCCAATCAGTACATGGACATGGTAGGCAATAAAGGTGACGGCGTTATTGTCAACTACCTCCACGATTTCAGTTGGATGAAACTCGATGTCCTGTTTAGCTGGAATGATGTCGAACACGAAATGGGATTTTTCACCGAGGAGAAGACCGGCACAATGCCCATGTATACCGAGGGCAAGGACATGGGTTACGTCCTGAAGGCAGAATTCCCACTGTCAGAGCAACACACATTGCGTATCGGCAATGAATACCACAAATTTGAACTCGACGACTGGTGGCCTGCTGTGCCCGGCTCAATGATGATGGGCCCAAATGACTATATCAATATCAATGATGGCGAGCGCACCCGCTACGCGCTCTGGGCTGAGTCAGACTATCGGATCAATACATCCTGGACAGCTCTCTACGGTATTCGCTACGAGCATGTCATTACCGATACCGATGATGTGCAACCCTACAACACCATGCCGATGATCATGATGAGCCCCAACCTCGATGCACCGGCTGCAACTGCATTCAATGCTCGCAATCACAAGCAGGTTGATGACAACATCGATTTAACCCTGGTGCTCCGCTACCAGCCTACGTCCGAGGACACTGTAGAGTTTGGCTACGCGCGCAAAACCCGCTCACCCAACCTCTATGAGCGCTACACATGGGGCAGGAACACCATGGCAATGACCATGATTGGCTGGTATGGCGACGGCAATGGCTATGTGGGTGATATTGACCTGGATCCGGAGACTGCGCATACCCTGAGCGCTGCCTATAGCAAAAAGGCTTCGGATAACCGCTGGGAATACACCATCAGCCCCTATTACACATACGTGGATGATTTTATTGATGCTACTCAGATCGGTACATTCAATCCGAGAATGGTAATGTCCGTTACACGACCCAGGTTGCAATTTACCAATATCGACGCCGAGTTTTACGGTCTGGATGTCAATGGTTCCCGCCTTCTTTCGCAATCTGGCAAGTGGGGCACCGTGAACCTGAAAGCCCGGGCGTCCTACACTCGAGGTAAACGCAAAGACGGCCCGGAAGACCTTTACCACATCATGCCACTTAATGTGAAAATCGCTTTGGAGCAGTCTTTTCAGCAGTGGGCCAATACTATTGAATTGGAGTGGGTCGATGAAAAAGACAACGTGGACCAAGTTCGTCTGGAAAACAAAACGGCCAAATATACCCTCCTGAACATATTCACCCAATACCGCTGGCATAACACCACGCTCAATTTTGGTGTACGTAATCTGCTGGATGAAAGCCACGACTTGCCTTTGGGTGGTGTAAGCCTGGCCCAATGGCGTGATGACGGCATGACGGGGCCCTTTGAATCACTCCACGGTCCCGGTCGCTCTGCAGAGATGGGAATTCGTTACGATTTCTAACAATTTCTTTGAATCAATCTCCCCCCAACAGGGGGCACATCCTGCCCTCTGCTGGCCTATCGCCAGGCCTGCACGAATCGATTCGCAGGGATATAGCCCCCTTGGGGACATTCTCCGAGGCGCTGAGCGGATGACATAGGGGATACTTGGTTTAGGGCACATTCCATGCTTTTTATACCCGCCCATCGGCTCTAAAGACCACACAGCCCCACCTCAACGACCAACCTTGACAGCCTAACCACTTGTTCTAACATAACTTTTAGGCCAACTGTAAATATAATTTATACAGCTGGCACACATGCGGTTTATGGAAAAGCCATACAGGTAGACGGAAAGAGCCTGAGACAACAGACCGAACACGGCAGCCGTTTTATCGTTGCAGCTCTGCTGCTACAAAGCTTCGGGTATTGGTGCGTCAGGCCACGCAAGTCAGGAGGACATTATGAATGACTTAAGTCTGACCAACCCCTTTCGCTCTCTCATTGCCGCCCTTGAGAAGCGGGATGAATACACGGCTTGTCACGATCAGCGAACGAAGCTGATTGCGTTGGATATTGGAGAGCAATGTAGCCTGGAAGCTGAGGAGCTGACGATCCTCGAAATTGCGGCGTCTGTGCACGATATCGGAAAAATCGGGATTCCCGATCGAATCTTGCTAAAACCCGGGCGTCTTGATGCAGAAGAATGGGAAGTGATGAAGACCCATCCGGAGCACGGGTTTCTGATTCTCAACACCGTCGAATCGCCCTATGCAGAGTCGGTGGCCAACGTGGTTCGAAACCACCATGAGGCGTTTGATGGGAGCGGATACCCCGACGGCAAACACAGCGAGGAGATCCCTGTTCTCTCACGTATCATCGCACTGGCGGATTGTTACGATGCGATGGCCACATCCAGGCCATATCGCCCAGGCAAACCACACAGTTTTATCATGAAGGTCCTCCACGAGGATAACGAATACAAATACGATCCCTATTTGCGTAAAAAGCTTGTAACTTGCCTCGAAAATAGCCCACTCCGCGCTCAACAGTCAGAAATATAGGGGTATATTGAAATACTCATATTGTCGAGAAATGAACGTCACTCTGTCGCCTTCCTCCGTGGCATAAAATATCATCCCAGTAACGCCACCGATTTAATCAGCATATAGAGCGACTTCCCTGTCTCGAGCCCAAGCTGACTAACTGCTCTCGAGGTCACTTCTGCCAGCACCAATTGTCCATCCGCAGTGCGACAGGCCACCACACAGCGACTGTCTGCTGGTGGATCAATGCGCTCAATGGTCACCGGCAGATGATTTTGGATACTGATGTGATGCGGATCCACCAGGGACAGACTGACATCACGAGCGCGAATGAGTATCCGTGTGGGCAGGGAACCAGAGGCCTGTCCCGTTCTGGGAATCCACAGCCGGGCTTCCGGTGGGCCAAAGGGTCTGACGCCATCCTCCCCGGCCTCGCCCAGAGCTCCCTCCAAAACCGAAACAGCACCGGCATCATCAAATAGTGGCGAGTCCGGACGCGCCAGCGACTCGTGTAGCGTTTCGATGCGCTGGATGAGGCCATCCTGCAGGAAGACAATCCGGTCCGCCAGACGTTCGATCTCATCCGGGGAGTGGCTGACCATAATGATAGGTACAGCGGACTCGGCTGCCATACGACCAAGAAATGGCATGATCTCACGCCGGGTCTGGGTATCGAGTGCCGCCATTGGCTCATCCAGCAGTAACAGCTGTGGACTGATCAGCAAGGCCCGTCCCAGGGACACTCGCTGGCGCTGGCCACCCGACAATTGATCAATGCGGCGGCCCAGCAGATCTTCAATGCCCAGCATGGCGGAAACTTCAGGCAGATGCAGTCGGCGTAATGGCGCCGGAGTTCGCTTGTAGCCATAGAGCAGGTTGTCCTGCACCGAGAGGTGCGGCAGCAGGCTGTGTTCCTGAAAAACCAGGCCGATACGCCGCCTGTGCAGCGGCACAAACTGTCTTCCCTGCTGCCATTGCTGATCGCCAAAGCTCACTGCAGCTCCCCTGATTCGCTCCAGTCCGGCGATGAGGCGCAGTAAAGTCGTCTTGCCACAACCAGAGCGGCCAAACAGCCCGGTCACGCCCTCAAGAGGCCACTCGTGATCTACCTTGAGCTCAAAATCTCCGCCATAACGCAGGTGAGCCTGAATACGAAGCATCATACCCGGACGACCTGAAAGCGACGGGTAAGGCTGTACACCACGAACAAAGTGGTGAAGGCAAAGATCAGCAGCAGTAATGAAAGACTGTGTGCAGCCTCATAGTTCATGGCTTCAACATGATCGTAGATCAATACCGACAACACTTTGGTTTCGCCGGGTATGCTGCCACCGAGCATCAGGATAACACCAAATTCGCCCATGGTATGGGCGAAGGTCAATGTGGCCGCCACCACAAAACCGCTGCGTGTCAGTGGAAAGATCACGGTACGGAAACGATCCAGTGCACCGGCGCCGAGACTGCTCGCCACCTCCACTGGACGCCTCCCCAGATTACTGAAGGCTTCGGTCAGCGGCTGCACGGCAAAGGGCATGGAGTAGAGAATGGACGCCATCAGAATGCCCTCAAAAGAAAAAGCAAGGTGATGAAAACCCAGGTCTTGCAAAGTTTTGCCCACAATCCCCCGTGGCCCCATCGCCACTAGCAGATAAAAGCCAAGCACGGTGGGCGGCAGCACCAGAGGCAGGGAGACAATCGCCTGCACCACATTCCTACCACGGGAACGGCCCTTTGCCAGCCACCAGGCAAGCGGGGTTGCCAACACTAACAAAATTATCGTGGTGTACAGGCACAGCCGGAGAGTGACATCGATGGCTTGCCATTCCGCGGGCCCGAGTGCATACATAGGATTTCCTCACGACCAGAATCGGGCGGCCCGATGGTGTTTGTTTACTCCGGTATCACAAACCCGTAGCGGGTCATGATGTCGTGTACTTTGTCGGTCGCCATAAACGCGGCAAACGCCAACGCTTCGGGCTTGTTACCGCCACGCCTGGTGACCACATAGCCCTGGGTCAGCGGATTGTGCAGCGTATCGTCAATCAGGTAGTGATCATGCCTGGCCAGGTCGGGAAACTTTGCCAGAGACAGGGCGATGATGCCCACCTGTGCAGCGCCGGATTCAGTCATCTGGGCGGTGTGCGCAATGTTTTCGCCGAACACCAGTTTGCTCTGCACAGCGTCCCACACACCTGTCGATTGCATCGCCTCTTTCGCACGCAGACCGTAGGGAGCATGCGAGGGCTGGGCAATGGCAATGCGGGTAATCGCCTCTGAAGTCAGGTCTTCAAGGGTAAGGTCGGCGGCGTTCAGGATGTTGCTCCAGATCACAATCCGGCCAATGGCATAGACAGCCGGTTCAGTGGTTGTCAGGCCCTTATTCCTGAGTTGCTGGGGGAAGGCGATGTCGGCCGAAAAGAAGATATCGTAAGGTGCACCGTTAGTGATCTGCGTGGTCATTTTCCCCGATGAGCCGTAGATAACCTCAATGGCGACATCGGGACGCACCTCACGATAGAGGTTCACAATGTCATCCAGTGCATAACGCAGATCAGAGGCTGCCGCGATACGCATGGGCTCGCTGGCATGCATCGCGGAGGTCAACAACAGAAGAGTCAGTATCACAAGCAACCGACCCGGTTTTTCGAATAGGGGCATTGTCGATCTCCGAGCAAGAATTGGTGTGATTATGCTGTGGCCGGACCGGATGCTCTTCACGTTATATCCAATTGAATATAACGTGAAGAATAGGGCCAGATCGCCGGATCGTCAACCCAGGACGAATATCGACCAATCAGTGGGGACTGCTGGGAGGGGACGACGCCAGAAGGGCCGAGAGTTCGCTCAATTCATCGGCCACTGCCGCTGCCGTCTTTTCTTCGATTTGTCGGTACAAAGCCAGTACGCGCTCACCCAGCGGCGTAATCCGGGCACCCCCGCCGCCACTGCCCCCCGCAGCGGTTTCAATCAGGGGAGAAGAAAAACACTGGTTCATGGTGTCAACCAGCAACCAGGCCCGGCGATAGCTCATCCCCATCTGCCGGGATGCGGCCGAGATGGACCCAGTGGCGATAATACGCTCCAGTAGTTCCGCTTTCCCCGGACCGATAGCGATAGCTTTTCCGAAAAGGATACGTTGCCGCAGGCGCAATAACGAAGTACCTGATTTCATAATATTGTGCTCGACCGATACGATCACTGATTTTGCCACAATAGACATGGGGGCAACGAATTTAACAGTTCATCAGGGCCCGGTCGGCGACGCCTTTGAGGTTCAAAGCATAACTGGCGGCTCCGCAATAAGTGATTTTCAGCCACCCGAATGCCCGCGCTGGCGCGACACCTCTCAAGCGCGAGATCGTTTATCGTCTCAGCGAGGTGCCGCACAAAACGAGGTGGCTACTTCAGTTCAGAAAGACTGGCTCCAAAATTGATATGAAACGGCGAACCATCCAGAAGCAGGGCAGGTACGGATTTGACCCCTGCTGACTCAGCTTCTGCAATTCGGGATTTGTCATTCCCAAGATGCACGATTTCCACATCATACTGAACGGGGTCTATTGCCCTGGCTACACTGTCCTCAGCCGCCACACAAACCGGGCAACCAGCGTGATAAAAAACTGCTTTTGCTTTCATAACTTCTCTCCAGTCCTTAAGTTACAATCATGTTCGAAATACACCCAAACGGTAGCGCTATTGTCAGTTGCAAAAAAGCGGGAACCGGAAGGTGTGGTAGGCACTTTATGGTGTAACTTAATGAATATTAATGAGAAAAAAATAAATTCCCGCGCCAGCAATGTCTACCGCAAGCTTGAAGACGTGGTTGGCTGCAAATGGTCGGTGTCGGTCCTACTGGCCATTGATGCCGGGATCTCCCGCCCCGGCGCACTGGAGCGCCACATTTCCGGCATCTCAACGAAAGTGCTGTCTGAACGACTGCGAAAACTGACTACTTATGGTTTGCTCGAGAAGCAGAGTTTCCCGGAGGTGCCACCTCGCACGGAGTATTCATTGACACCATCGGGCATAAAACTCATCAGCATCATTCAACAGATTCACACTCTGGATTCAACACTTCAAGAGACGAGACCCAAGCAACTCAACCGCAACTAATAAAGTAGCGGCGGCCGGCTCTGATTCGCTACACCCCAAGCCCTGCGCCACAGAACTGGATGAACAAAGAACGTTACACACTATGGGTATCATCGAGTCGATAACACTTCTGGGAATCATGATTGCACTTGCTGTGATGCCAAGTACCAGTGTCGCACTGGTTGTCACACGCTCTGTCACTCTGAGCGTCCATAATGGTATAGCGGTCGCTGCGGGAGTTGTTGTCGGCGATCTGATCTTTGTCTTACTGGTAATACTGGGTCTATCTGTGCTGGCAGAGACCCTGGCCAGCCTGTTTCTGATCGTCAGATATCTTGGCGCGACCTATCTGATCTGGTTTGGCTTCTCATTGCTGACAAGAAAACACACCACCGGGTTTATGATCGACAACCCAGCGGGAAAAGGACGTTTCACAACGAGCTTCCTTGCTGGCCTCGCCCTGACGCTCGGGGATCTCAAGGCCATCTTTTTCTACCTTAGCCTGTTTCCCGTGTTTATTGATTTAGCCGCACTCCAGCTTACTGACGTTTTCATTATCATGGCAGTCACAGTGGTGGCTGTGGGTGGCGTGAAAGTCGTCTATGCATGTTCAGCAGCAAAAATTGCCGCCCTCTCGAAAGGCCTACCGTTTGAGCCCGCCATCAGAAAAACAGCAGGTGGTGCGATGATCGGAGCGGGAAGTTATATGATCGTACAAAGCTGACAACCACATCTGCAGGTATAGATCATCAATATTAACGAGAACTGCTTATTTTCCTGTTAAGATTATCTTCGGCTGGGAGCTCTATGGACAGCATTGATTAACCTTGTGATTCGGTTACCCTATGTTGCCCTAGGCAGCCAACCACCACCCCTCAAAGATAACAATAAGAGGTACCACCATGCCCTTTTCTCCGGAACATCTAACCGAATTGAACTTGCTGGTCATGTTCAGCACCCCCACACTGCAGGAAGGCATCAAGGTTCACCGAAATGAGGCGGCACCCGAACTGGTGGCAGCAGCCGAGCGCCTGCATCAAAAGGGTTTAATCACAAACAGGGACGGTGGCTATCTGACTGATCTGGGTTTCGAAACGGTCGATCACACCCAGAAACTACTGGGCATTCTCTCAACCGACTGAAGCGACAAACTGCCTCTTTCGGGAACCTCATTGAACAGAACATTCAGGACGATAAATGAAACATAAAATCACAATCCTGTTTGCCATGACGTTTTTTATTGTCGGCAATGGTTATGGCATTTTGGCACATCAGGCACATGCGGCCTCAAATGAAACAAACACCCTGTGTAGCACTTTCACCCTGCCCGACTCGAACAAGGTGTATCTGTTTGCCTACAGGGAGCATCAGCCGCGTGAGAGCATTGCCCAATTGGTCAGAAAGGAAACCGCCCTGGCGCTGGACGATATCGCTGATGAGGTGATAATCGTCCAGAATAGCGAACAGGCAAAAGCAGACGGGCTTTTATTGAAAATCAAGGTGCTCAATATCGCCCGGGGCAACCTGTTCACTAGGATCGATTTCCGGTATGAATTGATTGAAAACACCGGAAAAGCAGAAATTCTCAACGAAACTGACGTATTAACGTCAAACTTTGGTTTTAAAAAACTGACTGGCGATGTGGGCAGAGAAATTGTGCGAAACATCACCCCGTTGATCGATTGTTTTGAGGCTCGCAGGCAGTAAATCCTGCCAGCCCATCATGTTGCGGGGCTATTATGGCACCAGATGCCTGATGACCAGTTGCGAGGCAATGAAGCAGATAGAGAAGAAAATCACCATTGCCATGATACCCGCCAGAATCACGGATTTTGGATTGGTCTCCAACAGGTCCGATGCCCTCTTCATGCCACGCCTTCTTTGCAGGGCAAACACCAGACAGAACGCCTGGGTAATAATCTCAAGTGCACTGAGATTTTTCGGCTTGGTCTCCTCCGCCTCATCCTGCCGGGAATCTACTTCAGTGGCGGTTTCTGGCGCAGTATCCTGCTGATTTCTGTTGGTCATAATCATTGGCACTCATCACTTGGAAAGGCAACTGCTGCTTCAGTAGCGTACTGGACACAGCTGCCAACAATGGATTTTCAACCAGGCGCCGAATCACACCCGGTAGAGTGTGGTATTCGCGGCACCGCGACTTATTCAGCGCCGCTGCGAACTGCCGTACCGACAGAATCCTGCAACGGCCCCAGTGGATTGCGGCGGGTTTCTTCTTCATCAATCAAAGGAACACCGCTCCAGATCTTGTAGACCACCGTATTGTGGTCAATCACGATCAGGGCATTAAAGTTCCAACCGTTGCGAATACGCTCACGCTTGAATTTTAGCAAGTCCAGCACTACATTGCCCACCCGTTTGCTGTTGCTGACGCTGGGCGTTGCCTCATAGGCCAGACACTTCTCGCGGGATTTGAGACAGGTTCTGACACTGGGGGGTAACTCATCATTTGTCACGGAACTGTTTGGGCTGAATTTCTGGATGATGTCGAGGTAGGAAAGAATTCTGACATTGGGGGCGCTATAAGGATCAAAACCCAGATCCTGCAGGTCATCGGTAGTGGTTTCGTTAAGAATGATGCTGTCGTAGGAGGCCTTGGCCTCCTCAAAACTGTTCCACTGGGACTTCGTCTTGGCCCCACCTTTGGGCAAACCGCTACTGCACGATGACAGCACTATCGCCATCAGTACCACCAACAGCGAAAGAGGGACCCAGTACGTCTGACGAATCTTAACTGCTTTGTTCATAGCGCCCGGCTTGACTTTATGAAGACGGTTCAATCATTACATTAAAGGTAAAGAGCCGTCCACTCTGCCTGCAACGTATTTATATTTGCTGTTTTACAGCCGGTTTGGCACCCTTACGGCCTGCTCAGATAACGTCAAAGCCGTCCCGGCCAAGACCACCCTCATTCATCAATATTTCACGGAGTCCCCATGACATTAGAAGAAGCAAAAGCACTGCGCGAAAGCTGGGGCGACAAGCCTTGCAACCACCCATCCTTTGCCGACGAATACATGTTTGGCTCAAAGACAGGGGATTTTGTCTGTGAACAGTGTGGCCGGTCGTTCACCAAACGTCAGAGAGACAACCTGAGCCAGGCAGACAACCCAAGGCTTAACCGGTTTCTGCAACAGAAGGATCTCATCAAGGAGCGACTCGACACTCTATCCCAGCGCAAGAGCAAGCTCACAGAAGTAGCCCAGAGCGAATCCGGTAGTTCTGTAATGTTGCTGGAAGCATTATTGAAGGATCAAGAGCAATTGATTCTGCGCGCCGAAGAGTTGATTCAGATAATGGACCAAACCTGATTACAGCCGCGCATCCGGCTGAGATGCCCCCCAATAATTCATTACAGTTCAGGAGGCAAAGCCATTAACGCAGAGCCATTCAGCTCACTGGCTTGCCCCCTGGATGGCAATGCCCTGACACGCCATGGCACAACGTGGCGCTGCGCCAGTGGACACAGCTTCGATATCGCCAGGCAGGGCTATACCCACTTATTGCCCGTGCAGAAAAAACGCTCCGCCGACCCCGGCGACAGCAAAATAATGGTGGCGGCACGCCAGCGCTTCCTGAACGCGGGTCATTATCAGCCCATAGCAGATGCCGTGAGCCACACAGTTCTGGCAGAGCTCCCTACCAACACCACTGCGAACTGCCTCGATGCCGGTTGCGGTGAAGGCTACTACCTGCGACAGCTGAGGACAGCGGCAGGCGGCGATGGACACTCGCTTGCCCTGATGGGGCTGGATATTTCGAAGTGGGCTGTCCTCTCTGCGGCCAAGCAGGCCGCCACCATGCCGGGACCTGCAACAGCCACTATCTCTCCCTGGGCCAACTGGGTAGTGGGTAGCAATGCCAATTTGCCGGTATTGAGCGGTACACTTGACGGACTGCTGTGTATTTTTGGTTTTCCCGTCTATTCCGAATTTGCCCGGGTATTGAAACCCGGCAGCATCCTGTATCAGGTGGAGACCGGACCCGATCACCTCCGGGAATTGCGCGATATCATCTACCCCCGCACAAAACACACACACATGCCCGAGCCGCCGCAACCGGCGGGATTCACGCATCGCTCCAGCGAAAGCATTTGCTACCACCTCTCACTGACAGACGCTGGATCCATAGCTGACCTGCTTGCCATGACCCCACACCTGTATCGCGCTTCGGCCGAGGGCCGGGCCAAAGCGGCAGCACTGACTAACCTGCAAGTCACCGTCGATGTGGTGCTGTCGCGTTTCGAATGTCACTAGGGTCAGCGGCCCCAGCATCCCTGTAACACCGACCATGCCGGCCAATTGACAAACCCTGTCCCCCTACAGCGGATTTACCGAATTACTCAGTGAAGGTCTAATGATGGGTGTCTAGGTGGCGATGTGGCGACCCATGGAGATTTTTCTCTATTGGTAGTGGCCAATTGTTCGCCGCCGCCGAACTTACCTCCGACTGGCAGAAATGCCCCTGACAGTAATGCCAACACTTGCCACCTGAAAAGGCATAAAATAGTCCGCCTGCTGAAAGACGACTTATGCCTCCCCACCGAAAACAGGATACAAGCACCGGTATGATCAATTTACCCAACTGCCCGCAATGCAACTCCGAATACACCTATGAAGATGGCAGTCTATTTATTTGCCCGGAATGTGCCCACGAATGGTCCCCAGAAGCCCCACCGGAAAAAACCCAGCAAAAACCTGCCGTCAAAGATGCCAACGGCAATATTCTCAACGACGGTGATACCGTGAACGTGATCAAAGATCTGAAGGTAAAGGGCTCGTCGCTGGTAGTAAAAGTGGGCACTAAGGTAAAAAATATTCGCCTGGTGGAAGGTGATCACGATATCGACTGCAAAATTGACGGTATTGGCGCCATGCAGCTCAAATCAGCCTTTGTGAAAAAGAACTGAACGGCATGCCCCAAACGAGCTTGCCACCTTCGCAAGAAGGGGTGACAAAACAGGTGAAACTCTGGCTGGAAACCATCGTGGTGGGGTTAAACCTGTGCCCTTTTGCCAAACGGGAGCTGGTGAAAGACAGAATCCGCTTTTTTGTTTCGGCAGCAACCAACGAGGAAATGCTGCTCAGCGACCTGGAAGCAGAGCTGGAAAGGCTCGATCGGGACACATCCATCGAAACAACGCTGATTATTCACCCACAGGTGTTGGCAGACTTTTTCGATTATCAGCAATTTTTGATCTGGGCTGGCCAGGTGTTGAAGCGCATGGGATTCCGGGGCGTTTTTCAGATTGCCAGCTTTCATCCCGACTACCAGTTTCTCAACAGCCTCAAACAGGCGCCGGGAAATTACACCAACCGCTCTCCCTATCCCATGCTTCATCTGCTTCGCGAAGACAGCCTGGCAAATGCCATCGCCAATTACCCCGACACGCGCAAAATACCGGAGCGCAATATCGCTCACCTCGAAAGCCTGGGGCACGAACAGTTGCACGCGCTATTTTCCACTGTGGGTCAGCATAGCGAAACCCCCTAGGACAACTAATTTATACATTGACTTTTTCGGCTATAGTCGGCCTTCCCTACCACCGGCCGCCAGCTGCGACACTCTCACCCGCCCCCTCATGCTATTAACATAATAGTCATATAAAAAAATATTTGATTCTCTTTTTAATGTATTAAAAAATATTAATCAGTATTATTTTTTCATTGCGTATTATCTGGTTTATATTAAACCAGATATGATGCATGCAATGACGAATATCCCATATTTTTTTTCACAATAGAAACTCTCCAAAAAATACAATAAAAATTATATTTATCAAAATCTTACATAAATCAATACGCCGGATAAAAAAATTATTAATAAAAATATAATTCACAAGATATTGAATAAATAACCAATTAAATATAATAATTTTACGGCCGATATGAACCGAATAATCCCGATGCCACCGGGTATCAACCGGACCGGATTTTAACCCGGCTGACAGTTCAGATCGGTCACGGGGCGGGGTAACTCAACGGATACGACGACTCATCCTGCCCGAACAAATATTGAGGCAGGTGCTATAACAATCTGACGCCCGGGTGTCAGATCATTCAACATAGAGAGGAAAAGAGAATGTCCAGTTCATACGAGTTGCACAAAGATAACGAGGGTGCTTTTAACTTTTCACTGAAGACTGAGGATGGAGAGACGATTCTGGTTAGCAAACCCTATTTTTCCAAGGGTTCAGCCATAAATGATATTTCGGAGCTGCAGCATATCTGCAATTACGAGAATAACTATCAAAGAAACGTCTCGGACGGTAACGAGCATTATTTCGAACTCCAGACCCCCAGACGCAAGATCATCGGCACCAGTCCGATGTTCAGCTCGGCGGAGTCTATGGAAAATGCCATTGGTCTGGCCAAATCAGTTGG
>TARA_R110000850_G_scaffold183399_3_pt1 | contig 24004 bp, 39 predicted proteins | sample TARA_R110000850 | Tara Oceans TARA_R110000850 (sample SAMEA4397586) | marine metagenome | biome: Polar Biome; feature: [SRF] surface water layer (ENVO:00010504); material: water (ENVO:00002006), including particulate matter (ENVO:01000060) such as... | depth 5 m | reverse complement strand
ATTCTTTTTTATTTTCTATTTCTTGACTACACGTTGGTAGAAGGAATATACATAACACTGTTATTACTAATAGTATTAGTATTTTTGGTAGTGTTACCTCATTATTATCTGCCATATTACTTTTATTTTTAATTTAATGTTTTACCTCTGCCTCCAATAAGTGCTTTTCTACATCTGATTGAATAGATTCGTCCACCAGTGTTCTCCAGTCGTTGTTCCCTTCTTTTATCGAATTTCTAATCCCTGTTGCTGAAATCCAACCAATATTTTCAGGTGGTGTGAATTCATTGATTTCATAACCCACACCTCTTCCAAAATTAATACTTTCTATATCTGGAATGGTAATAACTTGTACATTATGACCTTTTGTAGTGTGGTATTCTTCAATCATTTCAACCGTTTGTTCTGTCGTAAAAGGATTCTTTGCATCAGGAACGATATCTCTTACCATAATAAGTGCTGGAATTCCCTCATTTATTTTTTGCATGACTAAGGATATGTGACCTTGATGGTATGGTTGAAATCTACCCACAAAGATTGCGTATTTTTTACTTTCGTTAGTGGTGGGATTGCCACCATGATTTTTTACATCCCATTTTTTTGATTCCATTTTGTTTTTAAAATTATATTAATGTTTCACCAATTATTCCTTCTTTGACCAGATACTCAATTACAATTTGAACGCAGTCATCAATGTCGTTCTTATCAGTTTCTACTGTAAGTTCAGGGGTTAAAGGTGATTCGTATGGAGCATCAATTCCGGTAAATCCTTTTATTTCACCAGCTCTTGCTTTTTTATAAAGTCCTTTAGGGTCTCTTGATTCACAAACTGAAAGGTCCGCACTTACAAAAACCTCAATAAAGTTATCTGTAGAAATTATTTCTCTCGCTTCGTTTCTATCTTCACGGTAAGGAGAAATAAATGCGGTAAGTACTATTGAACCAGAATCAGCAAAAAGTTTTGCTACTTCTGTAATTCTTCTTATGTTTTCCGTTCTGTCTTCAGGAGAAAACCCCAGGTCTTTATTTAGACCCATCCTTACATTATCACCATCCAAAATATAAGTTTGTAATCCCATATCGTGTAATACTTTTTCAGTAGCATTTGCTACAGTTGATTTTCCAGAACCCGAAAGACCGGTAAACCAAATCACTCTTGACTTGTGTTTGTTTCTTTTTTCTTTTTCCTCCCTAGGAACTCTATGTTCGTGGAAGTGTAAATTTTTTGTTGCCATTTTTTTATCCTTTAAAATTACATGACTTATGTGCTCCATCACACATTGGTTGATTTTTAGATTGTCCACATCTACACAATGCGTAATTTTCACCAACCACTACTTTTTCACCGTTTTTTGTTACGGTAGTTTCCCCCTTGACCAATATAGGTCCGTTTTCCATAATGTTAATTTCTACTGCCATTTTTCTTTTTTTTAGTTTTTAATTATTAATCTAATAAGACCATATGAGCCTTGCTATTATTCTCTTTGAACCACTCCAGACCTTTTCGTAGGTCGGCAATCATTCGGGTATCGTACTTTATATTCATTTCCGTCATCATTGTTGCCCCCATAATAAAATCATACATTGAGAGTTCCTCTGCTGTTAGTTGGTATTCTTCTCCTGAAAACCGATTAGTGACCACACCACCATCATCATACGTCTCACCATCAAACCATTTTGGTAATTTATTTTTTAAATCTTTTTCTTTAGATGGTGATGGTGTTACGTACCCGTAGTTCTTTACCTGCCTTAATTCATTTAATGTTCTTTTCTTAGTTATCTTGATTTTCTTCATTCTCTGTTCTTTTACTGTCAAAATTCTCCATGTCTCTCATGAATTTATTTTGTCGCTCAATCCTTTGTCCTTCTGATAAGGCATATTTACCTAATAAAATTGTTATAACCATTACAACTACCAATATAAATGTCCCACTCATTTCTTCTTAATGTTTTTATTAATTCCTTCTTCAATTTTTTTTTCAAAGTACATGCCAACCACAACCCCTATTATAAAAGGTACTATAACCACTATTAGTATATCTATAAATTCCATTTTAATCTCTATATATTATATTGTCAGTAACTACATTAACCCAAAGTCTTATGATTGATACTGTCAATAAAAATATTGCCGTCCAATAACTACCATCAACATACGTACCAAATGAAATAGCTAACAACAATATTGGTACTTCTAGCATTCTAATAAATTTTCTCATAATCTTATTTTTTACTTTTTAATAGTCCTCCGAAAATTACCATTCCTAAGGCAATTAATAATAGTGTTTTTAGTAAAAATGTATCCATTAGTTTAATAAGGAATTAACTAACATTATAACAAAAAGTACTAATGCAAATAAATAAAATATTGTGATACTGTCTATTCTTCTATCCATGCTATAAACTTATATATTATTTTCCATGTTGTCCAATTATTTCTCTAGCCCACTTATAACATTCGTGGGGTGTGTCGAATGACTTAACGTATTCTGTAACCCAGTTCTTACTTTTCTTAAATTGTTTATACACACCACAAGTCCACCCCTTACTGTGTAGTAGAGTTACCGGTGACACCTGTATCCACCAACCTATTTCTAATAATGTATCTATTTCTCTATCATCCATGATTTTATTTTTTATTTTTGTGAACCCGATAGGATTCGAACCTATGACCTATTGCTTAGAAGGCAATTGCTCTATCCAACTGAGCTACGGGTCCATTTACACTCTTCCCAATTCCACGAATCTACCATACAAGTTTCTAGTGTTTTTTCTGCTGACCAGTTTAATTCTTTATTTATTTTTGAACAATCAGCATAAACCTCAACAACGTCACCTACTCTACGAGACCCAACCTCATAATCTATTTTAATATCGTTCGAGTCTTCAAATGTTTTAATAACGTCTAACACACTAATTCCATTCCCGGTACCAACATTATAGGTGTATTTACCTTGTCGTGACATTAAATGTTTCAATGCAGCAACATGAGATTTAGCTAAATCCACAACATGAATGTAATCCCTAACACATGTTCCATCTTTTGTTTCGTAATCATTACCATATACTAACATTTTTGTGTTGTTTGTAATGGACTTACATATTATTGGAACCAAGTTTGAGGGTTTATCTGTTGACCTATCACCTATTAATGTACTTTTATGTGACCCGATAGGGTTAAAATACCTAAGAGAAACACTAGCAAGACTAGAACAATTTAATAGTATTTCACATTTCTGTTTTGTTTCCCCATATGGTGATTGGGCTGACTTAAACGGTGTTTCTTCCGTAACTGGTAAAATGTCTGGATTACCATATACTGTACAACTAGATGAAAATATAAGGTTAGTAATTCCAATAGTATCCATAACATGTATTAAAGATTCCATAGAACCCACATTGTTTATGTGGTATTTTTCAGGGTTAATAACAGAGTCTTCAACTGATTTGAAGGCCGCAAAATGAATAACCCCTACAATTCCTTTGCCTATAGATTTAAATGTGTCATAAAGTTTATCGGTGTCCGTACAATCTACATCAAAATATTTAATTTCTTGATTTATTATATTTTCAATTCCTCTAATATTGTCTATAGTCGTGTTTGAAAAATTATCTATTATAATTGGAGTATATCCACCCTTGTACAATTCTACGGCAGTATGAGACCCAATGTATCCCGCTCCTCCTGTAATCACCACATAATTATCCATAATCTACTAATTTTTATTTCCTTAATATAATCCTACCCTTAGTTAAGTCATACGGTGACATTTCTATAGTCACCTCATCACCAGGTAAAATTCTAATCTTAAATTTTTTCATTTTTCCGTTAAGGTGACACTTTACTATAAATCCGTTCTCAAGTTGGACGTCGTATAATCCCCCTCCAGAAGCCTTGACCACCGTACCTAAACTTTCTATGTTTGCTTGTTTACCCATTTTACTTATAATTTACTTTTCTTTGAATACCACATTAATAAACTTTCGCCTTCACTTTTCTAGTCCAATCATCCTTACTCAACTTAACACCATATAAATAATACTCAACAATGTCCATTTGTTTATTTTTAACTGCTGGACCCTTAGAGTTATGTGCTTTGAATACTCCGTCACCATAGTCCATCGCTGTGACATATGTTTTTGAACCACCTTCTTCTTCTTTACTGTATTTAACTACCTTATAATTTGTTGCCATTGTTTTTTATTAATTTTTCGTTATCTAATAAGAGTCTTTCTCTTTTAGTAAAATCGTTTATATTACCCACTTGTTCAATTATTGTTCCTTCCATCGATAGTATAGTTTTTTCCAAGTTTAAAATTTGTTTCTCAACCTCTAATATGGTCTCCATTTGTTTTCTTGATATTTTCGCCTCAATGATTAACCATCCGAAAGCCACCACTTCAATAAGAACTAAAACTATTAATAGTATTTTTTCCATACTAAACTAAATTATATTTCTTTATTAGTTTTTTTGAGACGTAATCTTGTCTATTGTTATCTTTAAGTAAATCATATATTTTTTGTGCTGCTAATTTAATATCTTTCATTCCACCTTCAATCTTATCCTTACCCTTATAAATCATAACCTCAACACTTCCTGGTGTACTAACCATCTTAGCCCCAACTTTTCTAATTGATTCGTGTATTACTTTTTGTCTAACTTCATAGTTTACCATTTTACACATATGGTGTCCCCTTTTTTCCATTGTTTTACCTGTTCCCATTTTAATTTATTTTTTTTATTAATGATTTATTTAAATACATTAGTTACTTTGAACCTTATCCAGTTTCCACCACTTCTTCTCTTTAGTGCCTTTTATAGGGTCACTCTCATTCCAAACACCATACACTGGTACTGTGATACCTTTAACAACGTTACCACTCGCGTCTCTCACCTTTGCATTACACATTAATTTCTTTTTTAATACCTTAGGGGCACTATCTTCAGATGTGTTATATCTTGGGTTATTACTATTTAGTTTTCTTTTCTTTGCCATTTCTTTATTCTTTAAAAGGTTAATAATATTTTTGTTTAATCTAGGTACAAAGATAATAAAATTTTTCCTAACCACCAAACGATATTTAGTTTTTATATCCCTTCGTCTCTTATTAAATTTATAGCTATTGCTCTTTCTCCTGGTTTATTAGGGTCCATATCATTTATAAGGTATCTAGGTCCTCTTTCAATCCCCATTTCCAATCTACTCCACGGAACCTTACTTTCCTTAAGTTCTTTTATTGTATGTTCTCTTAACGACTCTGGTCTAGCAGTAGTTAGAATAATCATGTGACCGTTATTTGACTTATCGTTTAAAAAATCCAGTGTACTTTGGATTACCTCCGATTTACTAGTTTTATACGTTTCAAATTTACGATACTTAAATATCGTACCATCTACATCAACAAAATAGGTTTCTTTTTTTTCCATAATTAATTTCTTTAAACTTTATAATAATCTTTTTTAAATTTTAATAATATTGTACATTTTTCATATTCTTCTTTTTCTTCATAAAATTTAATCATCACATCAATATCTTCGTCATCACATATTTCATCTGGTTCTATAAAAAACACTGGGTCGTTAAAATCTTCAGTACTACCACTCTGTTTTGAATATTCTTCCAATATATCATCTAGGGTGCTTTCACCTGACATAATCCGATATGAGTTTTTCATACCCAGTTCAATAAATTCATCTGTTGTCATATTTAATTTTATTTATAATAAAATATACGAAATAAAACTTTAAATGTCCAACCAATATTTATGTCTATGAAGCTTCTGATAAAACAAATAATTAAAGAAGAGTTGTCTCTTTTTATTACGCCTAAAAAAGTTAGTGAAATTAAAGGCACTACATGGGCCAAAATACTTAATCATTTAGGTGAGTGGGAATGTTTTTCATCTGTAGCTTATGATGACCATTATTTTAATGGTTGTGATAATATTAAAGCCTTCGACCATACCAAATATCGTGAAGACGAATACGGTAACCAAAGTCCGGGAGGTACACTTACTATTGGTTATGGTCACACACAGGACGTTGAAGAGGGCGATACTATGACAAAACCTGAAGCGTTAAAACATCTTAAGACTTTCCTAAAAACAGACCCATCTGGAGCTGACGCAATAACAGACATTATGGGTAAGTGGAGTTCAGAAGGAAACGAATCAATAACTAACATAACCGAAGATATGTTTGTGTCTATGGTGTCCCTAGCTTATAATGCTGGTAGAGCACCAGTATGGAACAGTGATTGGATTCAAGATGTTAAAAAAGGTAATTTTAACGATGCGTCCAAAGAAATTAAATCCTGGAGAACAGATTCGGGAGGTAAACCAACGGAAGGCTTGGTGAATAGAAGAGGGGACGAATCACAAGCATTTGACATATAAAAAGAAAGGTTATTAGACCTACTTCTTACCAATTATTTCATCTATAATGCCATAATTCAAAGCTTCTTCAGAGTCTAACCATAAATCCCTAGTCGCGTCCTTCATAACTTTCTTAGATGTTTTACCAGTAAATTTACCTAATAGTTCAAATAAAATTTTATTAGTTTTTTCCCATTCACCCATACTAATTCTAGCGTCCTGGATATTACCACCCATACCACCACTACTTTGATGTAGCATAGTTTTACTGAATCGTAATGAACTCCTTTTACCCTTAGTTCCAGCTCCAAGTAAGATTGAACCCATAGAAGCTGCCATCCCAGTATTGATTGTACGTATATCACAGTCGATGTATTCCATTACATCCACAATACTAAGGCCAGACTTCACCGAACCACCCGGACTGTCTATATGGATAGTTATGTCCTTTTTTTCCACTGAGTTTAAGAACATTAATTGAGCTTGTACAATTGTCGACATCCTATCATTGACTTCACCAGCACACCATAATATTCTATCCATCATAAGACGAGAGAAAATGTCCATCTGTGTGGCTCTCATCTCCCGCTCCTCCAAAATGTAAGGAGTCATACTATTTTTATAGTCATACAAGTCTAGTGAGGGTACCTTTAAATGACCCGTAGCATATTTTTCAAATTCTGTTTTCATAATATTTTTATTGTTTATAGTGTAATTATAATAAAAATAATTTGATTGGACAATAAAGGTGTATATTGATTTTAATACTATTTATAATAAAAAGAAATTATGGATGAAAATGTAAGAAAACAATTTATTGATGCTAAGAAGGCATTAAATGAACAATCGAATTTAGAATCACTGAATGAAGATGGTGGACACGGATTTACTAGTCATGATAGACGAATGTTAGAACGTATTTACGATGTTGTCGCTAAGGCTGGTGCTTCAGGAGGGTACAAAGGAGGTAGAAAAAGGTCTCTAACACCAATAGGGTATATGGGAGAATCGAAAAAAGGTAAAAAAGGCAATAATTAAATTGCTTTATTAAATAAGCTTTTATTTAAAAGCTGCATGCTGCATTATATATGTATTATAATAATTGCAAAAAGCTACAAAATTTAGAAAAAATATGGGAAAAATTTTAATCAATGAAAGACAGTTAGAGATTTTAACGGGACATGTTCTTTTTGAGCAAGAGATAGATAGGGATGACAGTGATGCTGATATGAAAAAATACGGTCATAAAGTCACGTCTAACCCAGGAGAATTTAAAGAATACGAAGGTGGTCAACCTTATGATTTATTTATGACAAAGGCAGACACATTATCTAAAGCCTATTTTGAATCAGGTGAGTTTGAGGAAAAAGATTCTAAATCTTTCTATTTTAAATACAGAAGACCAAACCCATTTATCGCAAAAATGAAAGTGCATACGGACCATAGGGATGAGTGGACACAAAAGTTCATTGCATCAAATTGGGAGGTTTTTGGATTAGAAGACGCTAATTCTACAAATAAAGACGTAGAAGCACATGCTCTAAAAATGTGGAATGAAGAATATTACCCCAAAAAATTTAAACAACTACAAAAATTAAAAAAACAACTAGAAAAAGTATTAACTAATAGTAAAACTAAAAATAAGTATAGTGAGGAGTTCCAATACGCATCAGACCCCGATGAAAGAAGAAGGGGTGGTTGGAAGAAAAATCCAGATTATGACCCAGATGGAAGAAAGGAAGACAAGATGATATCAAAAGCTAAAAAGAAAGTAGGTGATGTCACTTTTAGTCCAACAGATAGGTATGTAGTTATGGAAAAAATTAATACGTATGTAGAAAAAAAGTATGAGGGGGATTATAACGCTGCTATGAGTGATGAAGTGTATGAAAGAAAAGGACGTAAAATCTATGGTGGTGACGGTTGGATTAAACGAGGTATTAAATCTATAACTCTAAGTCCTAAAAATATTAAGACAAAAACAATAGAACAACCACAACCTGTTCAGACTGATATATGTGAATTGTTTGAACTAACACCAACCGCTGTTGACGGACAATTATTTGAGAATAATTTATGGGGTAAAACAAAATTTTTTGAACAACAAATAGACTTACTGGTAAAAACTATTATGGCATACAAGAAGTCTGTTGTGGAAAAAGCCGATGGCAATGAGGTAACTATGTATGTGACTTCTAAAATCTATGGTGGTGGTGGTAATGAAGTAATAGACGTTAACACAATTATAGATTACCCATACACCATAGGGTCTTCCTGTTCACAAGTGCCTAATGGTGTAAACGATAAGGGTGAGAAATTAAAAGGTCATGGGGGTACTAGACCGGTATCAGAACGTATCAGCTTTGAACAACTTTCAAAAAATAGAGCAAACACAGCTAAACAATTAATGTATGATAAATTAAGTGCTATTGGTATTGAGATGCCAGAACCTATTATAAAGTGGCAAGGGGACGGAAGTTCAAACATACCAGGAACTTCTGGTCCAGCTTATAAACCTGGTGACCCGGTAGATAGTGAAGCACTTAAAAAGGCTAGATACGTTAAAATATACATAGCTATTGGTTTTAGAGCAACGGGAGACGCACCAGAACCAGTACCACCGGTAATATTTAAAGTCGGAGACTTTAAAGTTCAAATAACACAAGACGTTGAGTCGTGGTGTGGTATATTTTGTAAACTTATGGGGTTACCACCACTTAGATGGCCAAAATGGCCAAGAATTACGTGGCCAAAATGGGGTAAGAAGAAGACACTAGGTTGTCCGGGTGTTTAGTTAGTATAGTAATTGATATATTTGAAAACTAGTGTAAATAACATTAGTGTTTGACTCAAGTGTTGAAAACTTATTTTTTTCCTTAACCAGATTCATAGAACCACTACCAATCCATATTCTATTTTTATTGTCTGAAGTAATAAGGGTATAGTGTGGTTTAGACCTACACCACTGACTAATCACACCTTTTACTAAAGCCTTATAAGTTTTATATGGTTTAGATGGGGTACCGAAGAAACCAAAGTGAGTTTGACAAACCTCACCCGGACCCATAATTAACGCTAGTGACGCTTCATACGTACCCATACCCACAGTATTTATGACCTCGGTTTTAATATCTTGTTTATATTTTTCCGATAAATATTTTTTATCTGGATGGAATAATCTAAGTTCTTTAACCATTTCACCGGTAGAATATAATGAGATATTATCATAAAGAACCTTAGAATAAACAAAAGTAGATAAACCTAAACTATCCCTAAAGTTATTCATTTCAACAAACAATACACTATCAGCGACATTAGAATCAAAATTATCCCAGTCTATAACTTGAGAATTAACTGTTAGAGTCACTAAAGTAAGAAATAGGGTTATTAATTTTTTCATTGTATTATTTTTAAAGGGTTAAAGTGTTGTATTAATGTATACGTTAAAACCACTTGTAGGGTTCTACCAATAAAGGTTTTTATTACGAAGATAATTTATTTATATACGTTCAAAGTTATGTAATTCCAGAAGTCACTATTATCACACCCAACCCAAGTTTTAGAATATACAGCACTTACAATCCCGTACTTGTAGATTGTAGATAACAATAATTCGTGGTGTGGTGGTGAATTAATCCACATTTTTAACACTTTCATAGACATATCTATATTATCCGACAGACCTTTACAATTTACAACAGCAACATTTTCACCACCTTCCATCCAACCGACATCAGAATTATTAAATCTATCGTTTAAACTATAATATTCTGTAAAATTAGGGATATCGGTATCTTGTTTATGTCCTATATCATTTAGTGACACCATATAATTAGAATGTTGTGATGACATTGGGAATAATTCCTTAGACCATACCCATGGTTCCAAACCATTACTAACCCTATATTCATTTATAGTTTTAAAAATTCTGTGGTCTAATGGTGTCTGTGAATAACTTATAAAAACAAGTGTCGATAATAATAATGTTGTAATTAATTTTTTCATACTACAAAGATAATAAAAATAATTGTATCTACAAAGGAATTGATTGAAATTTTTAATATAAAGATTTATATTTATATGTGATGACAAAATTAAATGTTAACGTATTAAAAGAGGCTGGATATTATGGGCACGTAATATCTAAAAGAATGCCTAAGGACCTGGACAATAGGTTATATACTATGATTCACTTAATAGGTGGTTTCACAACTAGAGACGTAATGTTTTTTCTAGACCAATCCACTGAGGAAGAATTGAAGGAACTACATAGGTTAGTGAAATTATTTCCATCTGTTATGCAAGAACTGGTACCCTTCGCCGGGTCCTATAAAATGTTAATCCAAACAGAAATGTACCAAGAAATTATGGGTATCATTAAATTCAATGAAGAACAAACTGAACTAACTGAACAACACAAACATAGACCCAGATTTCCAATAAATGTAGAAAAACTTATCGATAAAAATCCTAATGTACTCAATTATATAACAGAAAAGGGTATTAGAGCCCTGTTCTCAATTTGGGACAATATGGGTGAGGCTAACTATGATGCAATGAAGTTGGTTGGTGTTGTTTCTGATGGCAGAGATTCAGATGATGTAGGGTTTCGTAATGTTGGTGACGCTCTTTACCCTATTTTGGTGTTAGAGTGGATAGGTGGAGTAGAAAATCACCAGTTCTCAAAAGCTCCTTGGAAAGAAACTAGTGAGATGGGTTTTGAAAAATTAAAATTTAAAGTGGAACCTATTAGTTTTGATTACCTGTTTGATGAGTCTGCAGATTTTGGTGAACATGGTTATGCTTGTTGGGATATTAAGGTCCTTATAGATAAGGATGGTGATTTGTTTCATTTACCGATTAATCCTGAATTTATAGACAACTACGGTGATTATAAACCATTTATACAGGACTTATTCCCAGAAAGTTCAAGAAATAAGTTAAGCTCGTTTAGGAATTACACTGATGACCAATTTGACCTTATAGAAAGTTTGTGGGATGAGTATGACCAATATAGAGATAATACCATGCAGTTCTGTCGTGTCGAGATTGTTTTGGTTGATGAATCTTATTTTGTCTAGCCCTCTATAACCTCCTTAACCTCAACCATATAATCCTCACCATATAATTTCTTAAGTGCCTGAAATATTGGGGTACCGTATATGATAAAATTTTCTTTATAGACTTTAATCTGGTTATGTTTATCGGTACAGTAACCCTCTTCACCAATCTTGTCTACCAATACTTTAATGTCGTATTCCCATGGGTCCAATCCAGAAGACTCTATTTCCTTAAGCTCTTCAGGAGTTTTGTCAAAAGGGTTATCTGGGTCCCCATGTTGTATTAGACCTAACCGCATTAATCTTATAACTTCTTGTTTACCCTTTTCATTACCGTGTATTTTTTGATATTCGTTCTCTGGTCTTAAAAGACCCTCCACTAATATTGCTGTTGGTTTTAATTCTCCTAACCTAATTTCTTTTTTAATTGTTCTCATTTGTTGTTGTCTTGCCTGTAAAATCCATACATAATTGTAATGGGTTTATTGATTTATATGAACGAACTACACCTAAGTTTCCGTAACCACTAATCTTAATGGTCCTAATGTGTGGATTGACCCAAATGCCACCTTTTCTTCGATAACCACGAATGTATATTTGTTTATAATCTGACATATATTAATAATATACGATATTTTACCAAAATACAAATATTTATAGTTATAAAAGACATTAAAATGAACTATTCAGAATGGTCAAGTCACGAATACAATTCGTACAAAAATGACCCAAAACATTACAACTCTTCTAGTGAGGAGAAAAAAATAATTAGAGAATCACATAATCTAACATCTAATCCAAAGAAACCTAATTTGAATGAGTGGGCGACATTAAGTTATGGTGGCCACGGTGGACCTTCTATTGAAGGTGATAACCACGGATTAGCAAATGATAGGTTAGGTTTAGTTATGAATCACTTAGGAGAGACTAGAACAAACTTAAATAAAGAAAGCGTTCATGAGTTCGTACAAGACGCTCAAGGGTGGATGAAAAGAATGAACAACCTTTAAGGTGAAAATTAAGTTAACTGAAAAACAAATCCAAAACCTTGTTGAAGTTGGCGGGTATGATGACGATAGTGTGGGGTTATCTGACGAGAAAAGAATTAGAGAAGAACTAATGGAAAACTATTATTCGTTTAGAACCTCTATGGACGATATGTTAGACCTACTAGGGTCAATTGTTGTACAAGATAGGCTAAGGGAGGGTTTGGCAACAGTTAAAGATGAATTTGTAGACCCAATGAATAATTATACTAAATTTTTAAGGGAAGTCCTAGATAACAACGAACACCAAGAAGAAAGACCAGAAGATTTCGAATAAAAAAAGTAAAAATTGTAGTTAATAAGATTTTTTTTATTATCTTTGTATTATGAAATACAAAGCTATGACATTAAAAGAATTAAAAGAAAATTGCAAGGAAAAAGGACTAAAAGTTTCCGGAACAAAAAGAATTCTTATTAAAAGACTTAACTCCCCCAATGTTAAAGACATGGCACTATCCAAGAATAAAAATAAAGTAGTTGTAGGTGTAGGATGGGGAGAGAATGACAAATCAAACCAACTAGGACAACTTATTCAGAAAGGTTTCGCTACTCGTTTATATTATTCTTGTGATGTATTTTATTATGAAGTAGATGGTGAGAAATGGTCAGAAATAATAAAAAATGAAAAAAAGTAAGGTTTTTGTGGTAAATAGGTCAATTTTTTGACTTATCGTAAATTTCCATATATTTATCTTTGTATTTAATTTATCTCTCCGATAAAAGTACATTTTACACACACAATTAAAAAAGGGACGAAAGTCCCTTTTTTTAGTTAATTAATCTCTCCTTTTATTAATTATGTTTATTTAACTAGTTACAATTATAAGTATCTATAACAAAATTAAAAAACCCAACTATTTCCAAAAAACCTGTATCAAAACTAATGTGACTGCCAGAGTTAGTGAGACTAAAGTTTTTGCGTTTATACCCTCACCTAATAGATAATATGTACAGAAGGCAAACGACAATATTCCCACACCAAAAGCAATTAATCGTTGAGGCCACAATAAGTCATCGAACCCAACATACCCATATTTTGTAGCTACAATAAAAATATAACTAATAGGTATTCCTGTAAGTGATAACAACAAGGGATTTTTATCAAACCACTTCCACAAAAATTGACCGTATAACTGAAACCACACTAGTAATTGCCCAACAAAAAACAGAGCTATTGATATTAATATATTTTTATTCATATTTAAAACATAGTTAATTTATTTAACTAAAACAAATACTATTTATGAATAATGGAAGAAACTATGGTAAATAAAGATAGTGTGGGGCATCTATTCAAGATGTACTACGAAGATGGTTGGCAAAATACCAAAGGTGGTGTGTACAGTGCTTTATATAGAGCGTACCATCCGTCAACATATGAAGAATCATTCCAAAGACATGAAGAAATGTTAGATGAGGTATTCGATTATATGGAGGATTCTATAGATACAGCTAAAGGATATAAGTTTCTACCAAGAAACAAGGCTGACGGAATATTTTCACTTAATGGTGGAAGAGTATATATACCGGAAATAGAACCCTTTAATGGTACTGTAATTCAATGGCCAGAAGCGTTTTTACTCTATACTAAACTTTATGAAATTACTCGTGAATTTATGTGTTATTGTGGTACTAATGGTATTGACCCCGACTGTAAAGGTAATTGTATTGGTGATTACGGAACTTTAAAGGCAGACTACGAAAATCTTTATGATTATGTTATTAAGGTTATGGAAATTTTAAAAACATATAATGTTGATGTTTCTTGGATGTTTAATTGGGGTGAATTGGAAAAAATAACCTTTCCTACAAAAGTAACTAATGAAAGTGTACTTGCAACATTAATGAATAAATACCCAGAATGGTGGTCAACTATAGGTGACGGTATTTTAATTGAGAGTAAACCTAAAAAGGATTGTACTGTTGTGGTTGGTGTTAAAGACTATCTTAACGAATGGTATACTAATAAACCTACAATTATTGAGGATAGAGATAAAATTAGTATTAATGAACACATCTACACATCAAAACCGTTAATATCTTGGTCTATGTCAGCAGATGAAAATGGTAAAAATACTTGGACCGTAGAGTCTAAAGAATTGACATATCAGAATACTAACGATACCACTCATTGGATATTCGGCCCATCAGAGGATGGTGATGTTGTTGTGTTTAGAAATGAAGGAAATTATCCCGGAAGTTCTGAAACCGTATTCACACAAGAACCAATCGTTACGACTAACGAACTCTAATCGTCTAATTTTAAAGTACCATTAATGTAATTTTTTAATGTTGTTGATACTGCCCTATGGTACATTTCATTATGAATTATATCGTCAGAACTGTATTTAAAAGTATTTGTTGAGGTGTAGGTAGGCCAAATCACGTTATTAACAGGTTCCATCTCTGGTATAGATAACAAATCAGGAAGATACTCATTAGACTCCTCAATTTCAGCTATCTCAGCTATTAAATGTTCATGTCTATTAACTTCAGAGTCATTTAAGTAGTGGTAGTTAGGTTTAGGTTCAGTAAATAATTCTCGTTTAACAATACCCATGATATATTCTGGTATTGATGTTTGCATAGAATCTATTCTTACATCGTCCGAATTCCACCAGGACATTTCAGATTTATCACCATTTAAAAACTCCCAATAAACAGCCCACTTAACATTTGTTTTTCTTTCTATTACATATATTAAAATACCTTCATTAGAATATTCATAAAAGTGTAGTGGGGATTTTTTACTAGAGGTACACCACTTTGTATTACCGCCATACTTTAATGACGCTTCAAATGATAATGGTTTTACGATTAACCATCTACTATCTCTATATATTTCTTTTTTTATAATGTTTTCTTTAATCATGTTTAAAATATGGGTAAAATTTATCTTTTCGTAAAGTCATACATAATTATAATGAAAATAATATAAGTTGGAAACATTTGAAATTATAGAATTATTAAATCTTGCTGTTGAAGAAGGGGATTGGTCAGTGGTTAAGGACTGCATAAGTCATCTTGAGAATAATAAACCTCAAGAAGACAATGATTTGAACGAATATTTTTCTAACGAAGAAGATTATTAGAGTTTAGTCATCCACACCTTAACAGTACCTGATGTACCTAATTGACCGTTGAATGTAACATTGTTAAATTCACCGTCAGTGATATCTAGTGCGGATATTTGACCACTATAGTTACCACCTAAAGTTGAACAATCCCATAATGTTAATGTTAGTAAGTTGTTGCCAGCTCCTTCATTGATTGTGTAGTTTCTAAATGACCCACCGTTAATTTCGTAAGAAGAAGTACCAATAAATTCCAAAGTATCGTTAGGGTAGTAAGTCGTGTTATTTACATTATATTGTGTAACAACCCATTCAGAACCAACTAATATTTGATTTACAGGTACAGGTGTGGTTATGTTATTTACAATACCACCATAGATGTAACTAGGGTAAGTTGAGGTTAAGCAGTTGTTACAAGTTGTTCCAGCTTTTACGAAGGTTAGTGTTGAGTAGTAGTTATAGTTGTCACCACTATTTGATTCTACACGTTCATTGGTTAAAACCGTCATTCTATCGTCACTAATAGAAAGTACATTTACCATTCTAGAAGAACCATAAGGAGGCACCCCTATGATATTATAAACTGTGTCATTGTTAGCGATATAATCAGTACAGTCGTAATAGTCCGTACCATTTAAAATAAACGTCCCATTTGAGAAGTACCACTGTGTCTGCAGTCTAACCAACCCGTCAACAGCAGACTCTGAACCACCAAAGATGTCTAAGTCACTAGTATTTTTGCTTGGACCAAAATGGTCGTAATAATAAGATTCTCCATTACTTAAGTTATCCACATAAACTCTACCACTATATAGGACCCAATTAGTCCCCTCTATATTATATGAAGACGGTGTTACGGTAGGGTTATCATTGACAATAGTTACATTAGTGTTGTTAGGGTCAACTAAAGGAGTTAACGGTTCTTTTTCACAAGAAGTTAAAATTAATAGTGTTACAAGTAGTGTTGAAAGGTGGTTTAATGTCTTCATAATGTCAGGTGTTTTAAGTTTGGGATTAATATTATACAAATATACGTAGATATTTTGACATAAACAAATATTTATAGTAAAAGTTTTAATAAAATGATAAGAAGATTAACACTAACTAGTCATCTGATGGAAGCAATTGATGAATTGAGGGACAATGTAACCACCACAACAAATGGTACGGATGCGTCGGACTTTGTTATGGATATTAATATTTTTTTAGATGAAATGGTTAAAAAGGACGCTAATAAGATATTTGAAGCTAGAAGTATTGTAAAAGATGCATTCGGTAGTAGAATTTTAGAAGACGTTATGTGTGAAATATCTGAAGAAGATGACTACCTTAATGAGTCAATAAATAAAGAATTAAATAACAGAATAACAACCATAATAAATGAATGGTTGGTAGAAAAATTAAAAAACAATGGATAAGAAAGTATTAACAGAGGAAGTACTGCGTAAATTAGTAAGACGTGTAATCAAAGAAAATGAAAACATGCTAGGCGAGGAGACACCAACAGAAGAAAATGAGGTAGAGTCAAACTCACACCCTTTAGCTGAAAAAACATTTAATGAGGTTAAGGGTCACCTACAAAATACTGTTGGGGCTTTTTCATTAAGAGATGTGTCAACAACAGAGAATTTGGAGGATGATAAGTTAAAGAAAACATGGAAGTGGAAAACCAATAGTGGTGCTGTTGATGTTGTTGTAACATTAGACGTTAAAATGAGAGATAAGAAATAATGAAACTTAACATCAGAAGAATGGTAAAAGAACTAGAATCCAAAGAATCCGAGTTAGATGAGCAGGAGGCTGGTGTGGAAGGCGGTGGTGTAGATACGGGAGTTTCTGATTCTGGAGGTACAGGAGCTAAAAAGTGGGAAAGTGGTGTTTCAAGAGGTCCGGGAAACCCAGCTGGTGGAATAACTCACTGGATAGACACATATACGTTAACTAGGGGTAAAGGTAATCCCTTAAATTAATATGGTTTTAATGAATTAAAACATATTTATAATAAAGATTTAAGATAAACTAAAAAACAAAATAAATTACAATGGCTAAATCAAAACAAAAGATTAACGAGGACATCCTTGAGATGGGAAGACTTATGAGTTATAATAGAGGATTGACCTCGACTGAGAATAGTGTACTCAATGAACAAGATTCCGGAAGGGAAGTTGGAGCATTGGTTCAAGTTGGTGGTATCGCTGCTGCAATCCCTAAAATTATTAAAAACTACGTAAATAAATTAGGTAGTCGTAAAAAATTCAATATAGGTATGGGTTCAGTTAATGGGGATTATTTATTTGAAACAGAACCATTTGAGGTAGAAGGTGTGGATTTATTGGATGATGGTGTTGTTGGTGAGATAGTTGACATATTTTATGAAGCTATGGATGGAGGAATTGCGGGAATAGGAACTGATGAGGATAAAATTTATGAGGGAATTAAGATGTGTAAAACTGTAGTCGGAATGTCCCAAGTTGCAGCAGCATACCAAGCCGAAAAAGGACAAAATTTAAGAAAAAAACTTATTAATGAAATGAAAGATTATCAGTCTGAGTTAAACAGAATGTTTAGTATGGCTGAGAGATTACCTCTAATTTCTTGGAAAGGGGAAAATATTAAAAACCTTACAGAGTTAGAAAAGGCTGTACAACAAGAAAAACAGAATGACACCGAAACATCAAGAGAAGCTTCTGCTGTTGATTATGATTTGATAAAAATTGATGGTAGTGCTTTACCTTTTGATTACGCTATGAGTACAGAAGCTCAAGCTAAGTTTAACGAATATTTAGACACCGCAAAATATGTTAAGAAATACACTCCAGAGTTTTTAGCTGCACAGGCTATAGCTAAAACTAGTCCAGTTGAAATTGAAATTGACTATCCAGGTGATGGTAAAATAGTTGCGGTGGTAGTTGAAGGTAAGATATCCGGAGATGGAAAAGGTAATATTACAAAAAGTGATGATGTAACCGATGTAGGTGATGATACTAAAGACAATACTACTGATGACAAAGAAGGTGGTGACACTAAAAAATCAAGTGGGTCGTCCTCTTGGAAAAAGGCACCGGATTCTGAACCAACAGAAGGTGATAAAACTACTTTTATAAAAAAAGGACATTATAATAAGAATAACGACTCGAATGTTAAGAAGATACAAAAAGCTTTAGGCATTAAAGAAGACGGATTATATGGAAATGATACAAAAGCAGCTGTCGAAAAATACCAAAAAGAAAACGGATTAACTGTCGATGGTGTTGTTGGACATGGTACTTGGACTAAAATGGTTGGTTCTGAAGGTAAGGCTGCAGGAGAAACAGTAACTAAAGCGGAAGAAAATGAACTAGATAAGGTAACCATAGAAAAAGAAAAAGTAGACCCAAAAACTTTAAAAGACCAGATAGCTGATTTACAAACGGCTATTGGTAGCCAACCGACTAAGGAAAGTTGTAAAACATTAATTGCAACTGCAGCAGCAGGACTTAAGAGAGGTGTAAGGTTAGATGACACTAATTCTTTAAAACAATGTTATAATTCATATAACTTTGGAATTGGTATTAATTCTAGGAAAGTTAAGAAAGGTTACAATATAAAAGGTAAGGGAAATTAACAGTTAAACTTAATTAATAATAGTGGATAAAAAACTACAACTCATACAAGAAGAAGTTGCAAGGATAAATCAAATTAGTGAATACGACAACTCAGTGGGTAGTACGAAAACACTAAATAACGATTTATCTAAAATTGTTATACACCATACCAAACAACAATCTAAAAGTATGTTGACAGAATCGGTATCTAATAACAAGGATGTTGATTTTAATTTAAACAATATATTTGCCACAATGGATGGTAACTACCTTATTGTTGATGGTCAGGTTGTAGACTTAAAGGAAGGAGAAAATAAAGGACACATACTTGATAATGATTGTAGGTTATATTTAGAAATAGCCCAAAGTCAAAGAAATACATTATATGGTGAAGGTCTTTATGAATCAGCATTTACATTAAACAAAACAATTCTACAAATCTCACAGAGACTTATGGAACAAGGAAAGATTAATCTTAACGAGTGGTCTATTGGTGGTTTAACAGATTATTTAGTACCGGATTTTATTGCAAGTCCAGATGATGTAGATAGAGCTAATAAAAAAGTTAAGAAATACGCATCAGAGAAGTATGATGATGCTGTAAAGTTTGCTTCAGATACTTGGGAAGATGTAAAGGAATATGCTGGTGATGGTGTTGATTGGATAAAAGATACAGCAAACTCAGCTTGGGAATGGACTAAGGAAAGTTTTCTAGCGATACTAGCTAAAGGATTTATTTGGATTGCTCAATCATTAGAAGCGGCTTTATTTTCAGTAGCTGGTATAGTTGTGGACGTTGTATTAGGTTTTACTGGTTATGGTGCTATCCCTATGATGGTATTGTGGGGTATAGTTGGGGTATATAGAATATATGTTTGGATTAAAGAAGGTGGTTGGATGAACTTTTTACTGGTTATTTGTTGTCTTATGGGTATGTTACCAGGTGGAGCGGTACTAGCTAAAGTCTTCAGAGGAGGAGCTTCTTTATTAAAAGGTGTAACATCTACAAGTGTTGCAGCTTCAAAATTAAGTAAGGCATTTAAACCATCACAAGTTAACTGGTTAGGTAAAGTCGCGGTAGGAATTAAATCACTACTTGGGTACGTATTTAAAGGTCTGACCTGGTTAACTAAAAATGTACTAGGATTTTCAGGTATAGCTGGAAAAATGGGAAATTTTGGAGCTAAGATTGGTGCTAAATTAGATAAACTATTAATGGCAATGGGAAAACCAGTAGCTGTTTCATCAACAACTCTTAAAGTTGTTAGTGGTGGAGTTTTGGGGTACGAAATTACTAAAGCGTTTACAGATGGTATGGACTTAGAGAATATAAAAGAGATGGAACTTGCTTTATATGACGAATACACTAACACTGGAACTAAAGGATATGAAGGTGTGGGTGAACCATTCGAAAAGATATCACAGTTAAAAGGTGATTTTGAAGTTAGGGCAAGTGACGACTCACCTAAAAAACTAACATGGATTCCTAAGACAGGGTCACCACATTATAAAGAAATGTTGAAACATCCATTTTTTACTGGATATGAGATGATTGAAAGTGAACCATATGGTGCAGACCCAATAGTTTGGGCAATAAATAAGTGTTCAACTAAATACGGATGTCCTGCTGGGTATGAAATCGTGGACGGAAAGGTGGTTGAGGTTGACCTATCAAAGGAACAATCGTTCACTCAGGAAGATATAGACGGTTATGAAGCAGCGGCTGACGCATATGTTAAAGCAGAGATTGAAAGAGAAAAATTAAATAATTAAAACATAAAACAATGGACACTAAAATATTAATTGAAGAAATAAATAGAATTAACGAATTAACCGTTTCTAAGGCTATATTCACTGAGAATACTGATGTAAATATCGATAGAGAAGAACCTTGGGTTTTAACCGAACAAAGTAAGAAAATCCTAAGTAAGGTTGATGATATATTTAGAGTTGGTACTGGTATAGGGAAATCTTCAGTAGTTGTAAAGGGAGCGTCTATAACATTACCAAAAACGTGGAAAGTTTTTAAAAATTTATCAGCATTAAATACTGGTAGTTCAAAAGCTGGAAGTAAAATTAAGTCATATCTGTCATACGGTATTAAGACAAAAAATATGAATCCTGCATTACTAAAAATCATAGGAACAACTGATGATGTTGGTGGTGCTATAGCTAAGAATTTACACACAGCTAAGATGAAAAAATTCTTATCTGGAGGTTCTGCAGAAGCTCAACAGATTAGAAAAAACATATCTTACTCATTAGAAAAGTCCTCTGCACTTACGACTACTTTAGTATCTACAAATAAATTTAAAATAGCGACAACGGTAAAACCAAAAAATGTAGTACCGAAATTAAAGACAAAAACACGAAACCCAAAAAAATTAACAGTAAAACAAATTAAAACAAAAACAGGAGTAGTAGTTAAAAAACTAGTCCCAGCACTAAAAACAGTATGGGGTGGAACTAAGACCAGTATCAAATACCTTGTGGGATTAGGCTGGACTAAAAAAATATTAGGTGTTGTTGGTATTTGGTGGGGTGCTACCTGGGTAATGGGTTTATTTGAAAATGGTGATGCTGAAATGGATTTAGAACAGAAAATGAAATCTGCACTTACATCTCTTTTAGCCTATGCCGCTAATGGTTCCGATATTGCGGTTAGCCAAGCTCAAGCTTCAACAATGGCTGCGGAAGTAGCATTTGACCATAGTAGGTTAGTACAGTACGTTAAGGATACTTGTGTTACCCTACAAGACGTATCAATGATTAGTTATGAGTATTTGAAAAATCAGGATGCTGAATTATATGATGTTTTAGTAGCATTTAAAGATACAGAAAAAGAACTTTCTCCTGGTCTTGGTGGGGTATATGGTGAATTAGAACCACTTATAAGTCCTATGCCTATTATTAGTTTAGGTGGTGTACTATGTTACACTACAAATCAAATTGAAGTACAAGCTAAAATACTGGGTATAGATATTAATGCTGCACCTGTTGATGGTAAATTAGTTGAAACTTGGGCAAACTATCCATGTGTTTTAACCATGATGGAGGACTACGATGGTGCTGTGGGTCAGAGTGGTGATGTAGAATATGTTAAGATTACAATCGATTCCAGAGACGCTTACTTTTTACCAGACGGAAATTGTCAAATAGAAGACTTATCAAACAGTAGAGTAAATCTTAAGGGTACATACAAATGTGCTGGTGAGTCTGTTGAGGTAACCGACTTTAACGAATCTAGAAAACTAAGTGACATACTTAAAGAGAATAATATTATTAACGAAGAAACAATTACTTTTGGGAATACTACCATTACAGTAGGTGGGTCAGAAGACCCATCAGATACAGACTATAATGACGGTGATGTATCACAATCAACTACTACCAATACAACAGGTTCAGGTGTAAAATATGTTATTACAAGTGTAACACTAGCAGATGTTGTATCTGGTAACGGTACTTTGAAGAAAGGTGACATGGGAGATTCTGTCAGAGCCATTCAAACAGCTGTGAATACTAAAGCAGATAGTAAATTTGGACCAAATACTGAAGAAGCTGTAAGGGTGTATCAAAAAAGAAACGGACTTACTATCACAGGTACTATTACACAGGAAACAGCTAAAAGAATAGCTGGGTCAACAGATGTAGACCAAGGTAAGGTTAACACTAACGTAACTACTAAAAAGGCAGTAGTAATAACTAAAACGGACGCCAACGAAATGGATAAAGTGGTTACAGGATTAGATAATACAGAAAAAGTATACATAGAAGACCAGATAGCGGATTTAGAAACACAAGTAAGTAAAGCTCCCACAAAACAAGCTTGTAAGACTTTAATTGCTTCAGCTAAAGCTGGAATAAAGAAAGGAGTTTATCTTAAAGATTTAAGTTCACTTAAACAATGTTATAACTCTTATAATTTTTATGCTTGGGGTGACGGTTCTAAAAAAGTTAGAAAACATTACGGATTACAAGGAAAAGGAAATATATAAAACTATGGGTAAAACAATCAAATTAAAAGAAAGTGAACTAATTCAATTAATTGAAGACACAGCTAGAAAACAAATTTTAGTAAACGCTAAATCTAAAGACACTAATTTAGATAGTAAAATTAGTAAAGTTACTAAACGTTTCAGTAAGGTATTAAATAAGGTATCTGAATCCACAAATAATGAAAAAATAGAAGTTATTAGAAAAGAGACTATAAAATTACGTGAAGCTGGATACAGTTACTTAATTATAGGTGAATCATTTAAATTGTGTTCTAACTCACTAAACGAGGGGTTCTTAGACACTTCGAACACTCTTAAGAATTTGCTAGGTACCGCTTTCAGTAGTGTTTCAGATTCAGCCAAAGAATACGCATACGACTGGTTATTAGGTTTATTAGGGATACCTCCAGGTAATTTCAAGAATGCTATGGTTATATCTTTAGGTAATGTACCAGTTACAGAAATACCTAAATTATTAACCGACTGTCAGTTTACATCAGAGTATGTCGCTAAGGGTATTGTAGAATATGTGATAGAATTAATAAAAGAAGATATCGCTGGTGAGGCTGGTGCTGGTGCGTTAGGTAAATTAATTAGAAATATGGTGGAGAAAAAATTAGGAGAAACAGAAGCACATAAGGATATTATGTCAGCTGTACAAGGTTTAATATGTAATTCCGATAACACTGTTAGAGGTATTGAGGATATTGGTGAAGACCTTATATCCGGTGACTTTATTTCAAAAGCTTCAGGTGGTGGTGGTAAAGGTGAAGCTGGAAGTTTAGCAAGTATAGTAGGGTTATAAGTTATTAGTAAATATAATTAAAAAAGGACCTTAATGGGTCCTTTTCTAGTTTATGGTGGAA
>TARA_R110000850_G_scaffold14055_6_pt1 | contig 24016 bp, 23 predicted proteins | sample TARA_R110000850 | Tara Oceans TARA_R110000850 (sample SAMEA4397586) | marine metagenome | biome: Polar Biome; feature: [SRF] surface water layer (ENVO:00010504); material: water (ENVO:00002006), including particulate matter (ENVO:01000060) such as... | depth 5 m | reverse complement strand
CTCCATCTTGCTAGGTTAGCTGGAAATCTCATCGAGTTCATGGCGTGGAATTTGGGGGAAAGGTCAAGTGTTGGGGCTGGTCATTTCCTTTTCATCCGAGGTTCAAGAATTTTCAATTGCCGGTAATATCGTAAAGCTCAAAGAGGTAAAGAAAGACGCTGAAAGAACAATAATTGAGCTTAAAGCTGCAAGAACAGAGACATTTAGATTTCTTCTCAGTTTAGCAAAGCGCTATCCAGGTGGCTGGGGTAGCGATAGCACGGTCGATACAAGGCTTGCAGATTTCTGGTTTCTCCATACGCAAATCGTTAAGTTCGGATGTGAAAAAGAGCTAAGTGAAAAAATCTCAGAAGTTCTCGACGTCTTACTAATCGGGCAGTTGGCAAGCATTGGTCATAGCAGCGATAAAGTCAGAGAAAAATAAGTAACTGGGGTCAGATGAAGGTTTTTCTATTAACATTCATCTGACCCTAATCACTATGGAACTGCGCGGTGATCGATGCTATGCGAGTATTGTGGAGCCAAATCGAGATCCTGCAGATACCGTCATAGAAATCTCAATGAAGCAGATGAAGCAAGGCTTTGGAAGCTGTAGCTATCAGAATAAGTAATTGCGGTGAGGTGAACATCAATTGCTCGGCGTTAATCACTGGGTGATGCGCGATGGAGGGAGCGAGCGTTCGCAAGCGCGGTATTATGGTTGATCGCGTGGAGTCGGTTCAGAAGACGCAGAGCGATGCCAAAGAACAGTTTGAGTCTTTTTTGGCGCAGTTCCGATCCATTATCCAGATCAAGGATCAGGGTCTGGCGGAGTGTAGCCGCCGCCTTAAGAACCAGGGTTGGGGCCAGAGTCAGTAGGCAGCGTTACGCTTTTTGCAGACGCTGGAGCCAAACTGACTCCAGCATCCCAGCATGGCCTTGCGGCCAAAAATCAAACCTTGGACCTTAGCTCTGCGGCTTGATCAGGAACTTCTCTCCGGTAGCTTGCTTGCCGTATACCGCCATCGACTCCAGTTTCAATGCACCGGCCAGAGACACTTCGTGAGTGTAGCTACTGGCGAAGGTGGTTTTGATCTCGGCGGCGATGCGCTTGCGCATGGCGGCAACGGTGTCCTTATTCAGTTTCCCTAACGCGTTGAACAACAAAAAGCCGTTCACACCCCAGGCAAAACCAAAGCTGCGATTCAGTGTGATCGGGCCGCGATCAAGGCCGCCATAGATATACACCTGTTTGAAGATGGTAGATCCATACACGCTGTATTCAGTGATGTCGCGCGAGACGGCGGCTTCCATGCAGGTGAGAATATCGCTAGCCAATTTACCGCCACCGATGGGATCAAACGCGATGGTCGCGCCGGTGTCGATCAGTGCCTGGGTCAGGTCGGCCATAAAGCTGTCTTTACTGGAGTTGACCACATACTTGGCACCTTGGTCGCGTAGCAAGGTTTCCTGCTCTTCCTTACGGACGATATTAACCAGATCAATACCGTCGGCGATGCAGATGCGGTTGAGCATTTGCCCGAGGTTAGAGGCGGCGGCCGCGTGCACGATAGCCTTGTGACCTTCGGCGCGCATGGTTTCTACCATGGTCAATGCCGTCAGCGGATTAACAAAGCTGGAAGCGCCCTCTTCCGCAGTGGTACCTGGCTCCAGCTCCAGACAGCTTTGCGCATTGGCACGCAGGAATTTGCGATAGCTGCCACCGCCGATGAAGGCGACCGTTTTGCCCATCAGCGCTTGGGCTGCGGCGGATGAACCCGCTGCGACGACAGTACCGGCGCCTTCGTTGCCAACAGGTATTGCCTTGCCAATCCGCTTTTTAACCGCGCCCATGAACTTGGCCGGCACATCGGCATTGATGACCGGGCTATCGTCGCTACCGGATTGCTTGGCAGTGGTCATATCGGCCGCGCTGAACATCACGCCCAGGTCAGACGGGTTAATCGGCGCGGCTTCGATGCGGATGATCACGTCGTTTTCGCCGGGCTCAGGAATCTCGATCTCGCGCAGGGCAAGTTCCAGTTTGTTGTCTTCGCTAATGGTGGAAATCAGTTCGATGTTGGTATCTGACACTTTTATTCTCCTGAATAAGGTAGGTGCTTTGGCGCTGCGCTAACCGTTGTTAGCGCGCAGAACGAGCGGCATGCCCTAAGCGCCTGGGTGACCCGCGTCGCTGAACTGTCTGATCGTAGCGGAAAACGAGAGTTCAGATTCACATTTTCATCCGGCGTTAATGTTCACCTGCCCGTAGTCTAAGCCGCCTGTCATCTAGCGCAAAACCACGGCCAAAGAGCTAACTAAAATCCAGCCTAGCGCCGGGTAGCAAGCGTTGGGGGTTGATGGCGCATGCGTTGGTAGATGACCGAAACGAGCCTGATGACAGAAAATGGCATTGCTCCGACGCTCAGCTGATCGCTATTGTGAATGACGGAGCATGATTGCGCTTGTTGGCAACCAAGGTAGGTATCCAGCTGTTATGGCTTGTAGTGCCCTAACAACAGCTACTCAAGTGCATGACCGCGAGCGCGCCGCTTTTTTGGGTAAAACTGAGTTAATCTCAATAATAACAACGCATACGTAAAGGAACGCTGATGGAGTTCGATATCAACCCGCTAACGATTCTAAAAGATCAGCTGAATAGTGCTTTAACGTCCTTTATTGAAAGCGCCCCGCAACTCATCGCCGCGCTGGCTTTTTTGTTTTTTACCTGGTTGATCAAGGTCATCGTGGTGAAAGTGTTCATTAAAGCGACCACGAGATCGGGTTTGCGCCCGTCTTTGCAGGAAGCCTTGCGCAAAATCATCGTCATTGGCATCTGGGGCATCGGTATTTTGATTGCGGCAATGATTGCGATGCCTGGCTTAACGCCGACCAAATTATTGGCTGGCCTGGGGATTGGGTCTATCGCCATTGGCTTGGCGTTCAAGGATACCTTCGAAAACCTATTGGCCGGACTGCTGTTGCTGATGCGCGAACCGATGCGCATTGATGACTATATTGAATGTGAAGACGTGGAAGGACAGATCAAGCACATCAGCATCCGCGATACCTATATCCGCCGCACTGATGGTGTACTGACGATAGTGCCAAACGGTTATCTCTACTCCAATCCGTTGCGCATCTTGACCGACCAGACATCACGGCGCATTACCATTCAATGCGGTGTTGGTTACGGCGAAGACGTAGATGAAAGCCGCGAGGTTATTCGTGCAGCGGTAGAAGGTGTTGGTACGGTCAATAAAGATAAGCCGGTACAGGTTTTTGCTCAGGGCTTTGGCGCCAGCTCAATTGATTTTGAAGTGACATGGTGGACCCAGAGTAAACCGGTCGATATTCGCGAATCGCGCGATCAGGTAGTCGCGGCCATTAAACGGGCTCTGGACGAGGCCGGTATTGAAATTCCATTCCCGCAAAGAACCCTTACATTCAGTGGCCCCGTGCCCTTTGCTGGAAAAGACCAGACAGACTCGTAACGCCCGAATGGCCATGGTCTGATGTCAGCTGCGCTTTAAGCTGGCGTTGACGACCACGTCGGACGACCGGCTTTCTGTTCTATGACAGGTGTTTAGGCGCGCCGCCCATGCCTATAATGGCCGCCTATCCGCGAGATTGGCTTCAAGACTAAGGTGTTTTGACGATGGTTTTCAGCTTTCACAGCAACGTGTCCCTATGATCATGTACTGGTTCAACATACTCCGTGCCGCGATCAAAAACTGGCTCGATAGCCAGGCCTTTATTTATGCGGCTGCACTGGCATTTTTCACTGTTTTTTCCATCGCGCCGGTGCTGGTCGTGGTGGTTGCGCTGGTCGGCCTGGTTATCGGCGAGAGCGCGGTTAAGGGTCAGCTTTTTGCGCAGCTGGAGGGGACGCTCGGTCCAGAAGCTGCGGAGACAATACAAACTGCAGTGGCTAATTCGCAAATCGACCAAAGCGGCATCTGGCCGGCGCTGATCGGAATTATTGCTACCATCGTGGGTGCCACCACGGTATTTGCAAAGATGCAGCAGTCGTTGAATCAGATCTGGGGCGTCGCGCCCCGCCCTACTCGCAACAACCTGTGGCTATTTGTCAAAAGCCGATTGTTGTCGCTTACCATTATTCTGGCAATCGGCTTTATTCTGCTGGTGTCGCTGATGTTGTCCGTCGTTTCTAGCGCCATTATGGCCTACGCCAAAGACTGGCTACCTATTCCCGGGGGAACTATGGTCGGGGTGGAGTTGGCCCTGTCGCTGTTAGTTACCACGCTGTTGTTCGCTGCGATGTTCAAGATCCTCCCCGATGTGCTGCTATCGTGGCGCGAGGTGTTGCTGGGCGCGTTCATTACCGCTTTATTGTTCATGGTGGGCCGCACCCTTATCTCCATTTACTTAGCCTATACCGCGACGGCATCAGCCTACGGCGCCGCAGGCTCCCTGGCACTACTGCTGCTGTGGGTTAATTACTCTTCGATGATCCTGCTGTTCGGCGCGGCCTTCACGCGAGCCCATCTGGAGGGCAGCGGTAAGCACGTGCGTCCCAAGAGCACGGCGGTACGGGTACAGCGGGAATTGATAGGTGACGCGCCGCTAAGCTGAGTATTGATCGCGGCGTCACCAAGGCCAGCCGGCAGCGTGCTCGCACCGGTTAGCTTTGATGTGTGAGCAGTCGTTGCTCACCTGTCGGGGCCTGTGAAACGACCGGTGTATTCCAAAGCCGGATTACCGGCTAGCGGGCAGAAAGCATTCCCTTATCAACTATCCCAAAATCACCACTGGTTATACGCCTGATAACATCCCCTAAAAACCCCTCACTGCCCTACTATGACCCTACAAAAACAAGAAGGAGCATAAGCATGAAAAAAGGGATTATCTCGATCGTATTGCTGCTGGTAGTGGGATGCAGCGTGTTCTGGGCGACGGCCGACAAGGATATGCGGGGGCTGGTCTTGAGCTTCCCTACTGACGGCAATGTACTTTTCTGGTCTACAGCGCAACGCGATGCTGGCTTTCGTGCGCTGGACCGCGTCCCCGCCTTGAGTGACTCGCGGGTTATTGCGGCTGGCGATAATGTGTACCCATTGCCTGAGGGCGCGCCGCTGGATGTTGGCCTGGATGTGGATGCCTATATGGATTCGCAGCGCGCCGCTGCCCTGGTGATCGTGCAGGACGGCAAGGTGCGGCTGGAAAAGTATGGGCTGGACTTTGGCCCTGAAGGGCGCTGGACCAGTTTCTCGGTGGCCAAGTCTTTTACCTCCACATTGGTCGGTGCCGCCATCAAGGATGGCTACATCAAGAGCATCGACGACATGGTGTCGGACTACATCCCCGACCTGAAGGGCTCCGCTTACGACAACGTTACCATCAAGCAGCTGCTGACCATGACCTCCGGCGTGGCCTGGAACGAGGACTACGCGGACCCGCAATCAGACGTAGCGCTGTTTAACTCGCACAAGGCCGAGCCGGGCGTGGATGTGACCGTGAGTTATATGCGCCAACTAAAGTCTGAAGCAGAGCCCGGTACCAAGTGGGTTTATAAAACCGGCGAGACCAATCTGATTGGCGTGCTGGCGAGTTCCGCCGCGAACAAAACCCTGTCTGACTACCTCTCCGAGAAAGTCTGGAAGCCCTTTGGCATGCAGCAGGACGCAACCTGGCTGCTGGGCTCCACCGGGCATGAAATCGGTGGCTGCTGCATGCAGGCTGCGACCCGCGACTTTGCCCGCTTTGGTCTGTTCATGATGGGTGGCGGTATTGCCGGTGGTGAGTCCGTATTGCCTGAGGGCTGGATTGCCGAGGCAACTACCAAACAGGCGGATATCGGTGTGCCCGGACACGGCTACGGCTATCAGTGGTGGACACTGGATGATGGTGCCTACATCGCCCAAGGGATTTTCGGCCAGGGCATCTTTATCGATCCCGCGCGGCAACTGGTAATTGCATCCAATGGCAACTGGCCGCAGGCGACAGACCGTCAAGGCGGCGACCAGGCTAAACAACGCCTGGCCTTTTACCGCCAAGTGCAAGCGGCCATCGACCGGGAAAAGCAGCCCGAATAGCGATGTGAGAAGCGCGCGCTGTGGACTGAGTAGCATTTTCCGGAAGATCAGGTTGGCAGCGCGAACGCCCTATAGCACCATTCAACAAGCAGCAAACTACCCATTCACTAGGCAGTACTGACGCTCGCGCACTGATTTTTTCCCGAGCGATACGACTGCCACAATAGGGATATATAGGTTGCTGGAACACGGACAGTTTAACTTCAATAGAACTCATTCGGTGTCAGCGCGCAATGCGCCCTGGCGTAGGCATTGGTTGCCTTCCCTCCCGAAAGAACTCTTCACATAAGATTGCCAATGAAAAAAATACTATTCGCCGCAGCACTCACGACACTCAGCTCCGTTTCTTACGCCCAAAGCTCAGAAGAAAGCTCCGTAACCGAGGCTTCAAAATCAGTCGTATCGGGCATGGTCAGGTTCGGTAAAGACCTAATTGGTGGAGTGGACGATGGTATAGACGAGGGGCGCAAAACCGGGCTCAGTCAAGACGAAGCCATCATTATTGATAACGCTGACGACTTGCGTGCCCACATCGAGGGCACCGTCTTAAATGTCAATGCCGTTAGCGACGGCGCTTCATCTATTGAAGTAGGGTTCAAAAACAACAGCGACAAACCGGTCAGATTGATCAATCTGCTGGAGTCAGAGAATGTCATCGCGATTGACATGGACGGTTACGCGACAAACGTGACTATAGGCGCAAACCCATTGCAGGTTACGATTCCGAGCCGAACGGGCAGAAAACAAGCATTTCAATTTGCCATACCGGCAGAGTCAGTAAAAGAAATCAGAATCATGGGCGTAACATTCACCAGGCAAGACTGACCAGCCGCATGGAAGCAGCGCCTGCATCCCAGACCAGCTAGCGCTGCTAATCTGCCCTGCAAGAAAATCTGATCGCTCTTCTCGCGGGCAGGTGTTTTAACACATCGCTTACTGGAGGACTGCTTGGGACAGCGGCTAGCTGGAATCTCGGTCGCCCAATGTGATAGTTATTGCTTGGTCGTCTTCAGCCCGCAGCACACAATGCTCCGTGTATCACATCCTGTCGACTGCTACCCTGAGCGCTTCTACAAACCACTCGCTAGTGGACTCGCTCGTGCGCGACCCTAGCAACCAATACGAGGTAATCCCATGCACCTCAAAGGCTCTTGCCACTGTGGCAGTGTTCATTTCTCACTGGAATCGGCGCAGCCCTACCCGTTTAATCTCTGTTACTGCTCTATCTGCCGCAAGACGGCGGGCGGTGGCGGTTATGCAATCAACCTGGGCGGCGACTATCAGACGCTGAAGGTAGAGGGGCTGGAGCATGTGAAGGTGTATCAGGCGATGATGACCGATGACGACACCGGCGAGCGGCGGCAAAGCTCGGCCCAGCGCCATTTTTGCCGCGAGTGTGGCAGTGCCTTATGGCTGTGGGACCCGAACTGGCCAGAACTGGTACATCCGCTCGCGTCCGCTATCGATACACCCTTGCCGGTACCACCCGAGCGCACGCACCTGATGCTCGGCTCCAAAGCGCCGTGGGTTGAGGTGCAGGCCGGGGCAAATGACAAACTATGTGATCAGTACCCGCAGGAGTCGCTGGCCGAGTGGCATACCCGGCTGGGGCTTGGTAGCTAAGCCTATACACTTTAAAGTAGCCGCGTATTCGTGCCCGACTTGGGCGCCTGGCCAAACTCGATTGCCCCTGATAACCATGCCAAAACTACTACTATGCCTGCTGTATATCCTTGCTCTGCCCCTGCAGGCCTCCAACCAAGAGCGTTCTGACTGGGCAACTGAATTTGCCGCGCAAAATGCCGTGGGCACCATCGTGGTGTTAGATGAGCGCGCACCCAACCAACCTGCCTGGGTGCATAACCCGGAGCGCGCAGCGCAGCGCTTCTCCCCTGCCTCTACCTTCAAAATTCCCCACACGCTCATGGCGCTGGACGCCGGAGCAGTGCGCGACGAGTTTGAGGTATTCCCCTGGGACGGTGTTGAACACAGCTACGCAGGTCACAACCAGGACCAGACCCTGCGCACCGCCATGCGTAACTCAACCGTGTGGGTGTATCGCGGCTTTGCCAGCAACATTGGTGAGCCCAGGGCACGCGCCTACCTGCAGCTGCTGGATTATGGCAACGCCGATCCCTCGGTTACCCAGGGCGATTACTGGATTGACGGTAAGCTGGCGATCTCGGCGCAGGAGCAGATCCGCTTTCTGCAACAGCTGTATCGCAACAAGTTACCCTTCAAGATAGAGCATCAACGGCTGGTGAAAGATCTGATGATCGTCGAGGCGCAGCGCAACTGGATTCTGCGCGCCAAAACCGGCTGGGAAGGCCGTTACGGTTGGTGGGTTGGCTGGGTTGAGTGGCCCGAAGGCCCGGTGTTTTTTGCGCTGAACATCGATACACCCAACCGGATGGACGACCTGCACAAACGTGAAGATATTACCCGCGCTATTCTGCGCAACATTCAGGCGCTGCCGACACCAAGTCCGCAGCAGCCTTAAAGAGAATCCTGGCATCGTCATTCACCTTCCGGCCCTGCTCTAGCAGCACTAAGACGCGACCCTCCTTCATTGACCTGACTTCAAGTCGCTTCGAGCTGAGCTGCGCCAAAAGGCTGAAAACCTCACCTGCGGCACGCAGGGCAAGACCGGCTCAGGCAACCTTGAAAAAGGCCATTTTTTGCGTCAGCCCATCGGCCAGGCGCGACAGCTCCTGGCTTGACGTATCCACCTGCTCAGAGCCAGCTGCCGACTCCACGGTAGAGCTATGAATGCGGTTGATATTTTGCGCAACCTCCTCAGTGACCGTGCTCTGCTGCAGCGCTGCAATGGCGATTTGCGCGTTCATTGAGTTTATTGCACCCACCTCTTCACTGATCTTGCTCAGGATGCCTTGGGCATTGCGCGTGGCTATCACGGTGCTGTTGGCCAGCTCGCAGCTGTTGCGCATGGTCCGGGCAGAGGCTTCGGTTCCGGTCTGCAACGCGCTGATCATGTCACGGATAGTCTGCGTGGATTGCTGTGTCCGGTTTGCCAAAGAGCGAACTTCATCGGCTACCACAGCAAATCCGCGACCGTGCTCCCCAGCCCTGGCCGCCTCTATCGCGGCATTCAATGCCAGCAAATTGGTTTGCGATGCGATTGAGTTAATTACCTCAATAACGCTTTCGATCTTCTCGCTGTCTGTCGACATTTGCTCAACGTTTACCGTGGTTTCTGCAATGGCTGCCGCAAGCTGCTCGATGGCCTTTGTGGTGTCGGCAACCACCTGGTTGGCGCTTTCTACTTCTGCGTCAGCCAGTCGGCTTGCGTCTGCGGCGTTGGCGGCGTTGGCGGCGTAGCCAGACACCTCATTGACCGTTGCCGCCATCTGTGAAATGGCCGCTGCGACCTGCTGGGCCTCACGGGTTTGCAGGCTTATTTGCTCTTTGTTCATGGACAAGGTGGTCAACAGCTGTGTTGAAGACTGATTGACCTCGTGCGCTGCGCTGCGATCCTGGGTCACCGTTTCGGCCAAGCGGTCGAGGGCTGTCTTGAGCACATCCATTACGCTGTTGGGGTAGTCGGTGGTTATGCTCTGCTGCAGGTCTCCTGCTGCAAGGCGACGTATCGCCGTTGCCACTTCGGTAGGATCAGCGCCAAGGGTTGATTTAACGAAGCGAATAATCACGGTAGAAAGAATGATACTGAGCAGCAGCGCGATAGCCGTGGCCACCAGCATGACACTGACAAAGCCACTGGCAGTGGACTTAACGAGGGCCAGCTCCACCTCTATGGACTCCCCTTCGTAGTCAATCAAGGCGTTAACGCGCTTTAACCACTCGGTGTAATAGCCAGATGTCTCTTTGAGCAGCAGCGCCTGCGCGTCTGCAATATTGCCGGACTGACGCAGTTCAATCAGCGCCTTTGTGGAGCGTAGTGCTTAGGTTTCTATCGCCTGAATTGAGCGCAGCAAGGTCAACTCCTGCGCGCTGACGTTAGGGCTTTGGTATAGCTTGTCCATCAGCGCCGCCGCGTTACTGTAATCCCGTTCAAGGCGGGTAACCTCTGCCAAGTGCGCATTCATGTCACGGTTATTGCTTACCAGGACGGCGTCACGAATGGCGATAGCCCGGTTGTGCACACTGCCACGGAAGTCGATTGCGTAGCGCTGCACCTTGGCCGCGTTCTCGCTGACTTCTTCCAGGGTCGCGTCAATGAACCATACGCGCTGAATACCGATGGCGGTGATCAAGATAAGCAATGATACGATTGCGGCAAAGCCAAGACCTATGCGGGCCGCGAGTGAGAGATTCTTTTTCATCTAGGGTGCTCGGCTGGAATGATGGCAGTGATGACCGGCGGAAGGCTCCGAACCAGGAGGCAAACCGGGCTGGTAAGTACCTTATGTGTAAACCTGATAAAGACCCAATTGAAATTGCCATGAACGGCCATAGGCATTACCTATAGTGGCACCTAGCCATATTCACGCTATACCTCTGATTCAACGGTGAAATAGCGCTCTGTTCAGCTGCTGTTCAGCAAGCATTCAGCCTGTGTTCAGCAGACGCCCTGCAATATGACTCTCGAGCTTTGATATATCCACTGTTATTCGAGAGGCATTCATGAAATCGACTATTTCCAAGCTGATTCTGGCAACTCCACTGGTTTTCGGCGCCGCGACCGCTGCGCATGCCGACGAAAACTTTGCTGGCCTGACCTGGGGCCAAACCAGCGATAACATTCAAAAGTCATCGGAGTTGAACGCCAACCTGGACAACCCGAAATTCGACAAAGTCATCAATAAAGAGAACACCTGGGGCGTGCGCGCCGGTCGACAGAACGAGACCGGCCGTTACTATGCGACCTACGAGTACATGTCGGGCAGCAACAACGGTTATAAGCTGCGCCAGCAGAACCTGCTCGGCAGCTACGATGCCATCTACTCGCTGAATGAAAATGGCACCAAGGTGTTTGGTGGCGGCACCCTGGGTCTGGTCAAGCTGGAGCAGAACAGCCCTGGCGTCTCCCGTGACAGCGATATAGGTTATGCTGCCGGCCTGCAGGCAGGCCTGATACAGGAAGTCAGCCAAACGACCTCGCTGGAAGGCGGTTATCGTTATCTGCGCACCAATGCCAGCACCGAGTTCGCCCCGCACGGCCAGGGCAAAATCGGCTCGGTTGACCTGCACAGCAGCGGCGAATGGTACCTGGGTGCCAACTACGCGTTCTGAGGTTACTGTTGCTATGCCGAGCCACCCCACGGGGTGGCTCGGTTGTGTTCATGATAAAGAGGGTATGCAACCATGAAATTGCTGGTCGTGGAGGATGAGGCGCTGCTGCGTCACCATCTCTATACCCGACTCGGCGAACAGGGCCACGTGGTGGACGCGGTGGCCAACGCCGAAGAGGCGCTGTATCGCGTCGATGAGTACCATCATGATCTGGCTATTATCGACCTGGGTCTGCCCGATATCAGCGGTCTGGATCTCATCCGGCAGCTACGCAGCCAGGACAAGACCTTCCCTATTCTGATTCTGACCGCACGCGGCAACTGGCAGGATAAAGTCGAAGGCCTGGCCTCGGGTGCCGACGATTACGTGGTTAAGCCCTTTCAATTCGAAGAGCTGGAAGCCCGCCTTAATGCGCTGTTGCGCCGCTCCTCGGGCTTTATTCAATCAACCATAGCAGCTGGCCCACTGCTGCTGGATCTGAACCGCAAGCAAGCACAGATTGATGGCACGGGCATGAACCTGACCGCCTATGAATACCGCATTCTTGAATACCTGATGCGCCACCAGCAACAGGTGGTGCCCAAGGAGCGATTGATCGAGCAGCTCTACCCTGATGACGAAGAACGCGACCCCAACGTGATTGAGGTCTTGGTCGGCCGCCTGCGCCGTAAGCTGGAAAGCACTAACGGCTTCAAGCCCATAGAGACAGTGCGCGGCCAGGGTTATCTGTTTACCGAGCGCTGCCGATGACCTTGCGCATCAGGCGTGTGAAAGCGCGCTGGGGATCGTCCCTGCGTTTGCGCCTGATGTTTGGCAGTGTGGTGCTGGCGGTGTTGTTTATGACCGCCCTGCTGCCGCTATTACGCAGCGCTTTTTTGATCGCCCTGGAGCAGACGGTAGAGCAACGCCTGGCAGCGGATGCGGGCGCCCTGATTTCTGCTGCTCGCACCGACGATGGCAAGCTGACCATGCCCAGCAAGCTGCCCGATGAAGAGTTTGATATCCCCGACGCCAAGCTGTTGGGTTTTATCTATGACCGCGAGGGCAACTTGATCTGGCGATCGCGCTCTTCCCGGGGCATTGCTTTTGACTACCTGCCCCAATACGACGGCGGCGGTAACCGGCTGTTGCGCATCTACGACAGCAAAGGTAAGGATTTCTACCTATACGATGTGGAGGTAGATCTACTGCGCGGCGAAAGCGCCGCATTCAGCATTGTCACCCTGCAACCGGCGAGCGACACCAAGGCGCTGTATCGCGGCTTCACCACGCAGCTCTACCTGTGGCTGGGGCTTGCTCTGCTGCTGTTGCTCGGTTTGCTATGGTTCGGTTTGACCTGGGGCTTTCGTAGTTTGCGCGGGCTGCGCAAAGAACTGGATGAAGTCGAGAGCGGTAACCGCGAGCGCCTCAGCGACGAGCATCCTAGCGAGCTGCTACGCCTGACCGGCTCGCTGAACCGGCTACTCGACAGTGAACGCCAGCAGCGCGAGCGCTATCGCCATTCGCTGGATGATCTGGCGCACAGTCTCAAGACACCCTTGTCCGTGCTGCAAGGGGTCAGCGAAGTCATCGCCGCCAAACCAGAGAACCGTGAACAGACACAAATACTGCAGGGCCAGATAGAACGCATGAGCCAGCAAATCGGCTATCAACTGCAACGCGCCAGCTTGCGCAAGAGCGGCCTGATCAGGCATCGAGTGCCCTTGCAGCAAGTGGTAAACAACCTCTGCGATGCGCTGGAAAAGGTCTACCGAGACAAGCAGGTAACGGTGCAAAGGCAATTCGATCCCTGGCTGGAAATCCCCATGGAGCGTGCTGCGCTGCTTGAACTGCTGGGCAACCTGCTGGAGAACGCGTATCGCCTTTGCCTGGGCCAGGTGAGGATTCGCGCCAGCATTGCTCAGGGTATCTGTGAGCTCTGTGTAGAAGACGACGGCCCCGGCGTGCCGGTCGATCAGCGCGAGCGCATTTTGCGCCGGGGCGAACGCCTGGACGCCCAGCATCCGGGCCAGGGTATTGGCACCGCCGTGGTCAAGGACATCCTCGAAAGCTATGAAGGCGAGTTGTTTGTTGAGGAGTCTGAGCTGGGCGGAGCTGCATTTAGAATCCGTATTTAGCCGCAGGCAAGCAGGTTAAAAGCTCACCTTGCTCTCGACTTCAAACCCACTACCTCAAACCCACCCACTCTAGCCCAGTCCCTCAAACGCGCTGCTGCTTCCTCGCGCTTTGCATGCCTCGCCAGGCTGACCAGGAGTAAAGCAACAGCGCCAGCCAGATAAGCGCAAAGCTGGCCAGTTGCACCGAGCTGATAGCCTCTTTGAAAACAAACACCGCTATCAAAAACTGCATGCTTGGGTTGATATACATAAGAAAGCCCAGGGTCGCCAGGCGCAAGCGCCGCGCTGCACCGGCGAATGCCAGTAGCGGAACCGCGGTAAACACACCACTGGCGACCAACAGCATCAGGGTGCGCACATCCTGAGTAAAGTGCGACAGCTCCATCTGCGCCATGGCTGCCAGCGCCAGCAATGCCAGCGGCAACAGCAACAGCGTCTCGACGAACAAGCCGGACAACCCATCCAGCAAAACCTGCTTACGCAAGAGGCCATAGGTGCCAAAGCTAAGCGCCAGTATCACGGCAATCCAGGGGATGCTGCCGAGCAGCACCAGTTGCACCAGAATCCCCACAACCGCGAGCGCTACTGCGACGCCCTGCAGGCGCGCCATGCGCTCACGCAGAATTAGCATCCCTAGGGCCACATTGATCAGCGGCGTCAAAAAATAACCCAGGCTGGCTTGCAGTACGTGGTGTGTTTCTACCGAGTAGATGTACACGCCCCAGTTGAGCGCAATTAATACCGCACAGCCAGCGACCCGCCCCAACCGCCGGGGATGGGCCAAGGCGTTAACCACCGGAGCCCAGCGACGCATCAGCGTGATTAGCAGCGTCAGGAACACGCAAGACCAGACGATACGATGTACCAGTATCTCGTAGGCAGGCACCCCATCAAACAAGGCAAAGAACAGCGGAAAACAGCCCCACAACATGTATGCGCTGACGCCATAAACAATGCCCTGGCTGTTCTCGTCCAGTTTGATAGCCATTTAAAACGCGTTCCTGGTAAAGGTATAAAGTGCCGCCGATTCTACAGGCGCTGTAGCAACTGCCAACGATTCCTGACTTAAAACCCAACCGACCAGGTTGGTCGATACTGGTTCGCCGATTGTAAGCGCTTGCAACGGCGCATTGATGAAAATATGATTCGTATACGTTACATATATATATCGTATAGCAAGGACCATTATGGGTATTGTTAAAATAAGTGAAGACCTGCACGAAGACATTCGCAAGGCCAGCTCGGTGATGGTCCGCTCGATCAATGCACAAGCTGAGTATTGGATAAAAATCGGCATGCTGGCCGAGGCCAATCCGGACATGTCGTTTTCTCAGATCATCCGCGAGCAAATGCAGCAGGCGGATATCGGTATAAGAAAGATCGTCAATGTCTGAGGTCAAACTGAAGAGCGCGAAAGAACTGGAGCTGATGCGTGAGTCAGGTCGGCTGCTGGCCTCTGTTTTCGCTTACCTGGATGGCCAGGTGAAAACGGGCATGTCTACCATGGACATAAATGACCTGGTTGAACGCTACATTGTCGATGAGCTTGACGCGCGCCCAGCCAGCAAAGGCCAGTACGGCTTTCCCTATAGCCTGAACACCTCTCTCAACCAGGTGGTGTGTCACGGCGTGCCGGCCGACGATCAAACATTGCAAGAAGGCGACATCATCAACGTGGACATTACCCTGGAAAAAGGCGGTTTTATTGCCGACTCCAGCAAAATGTACCTAATAGGCGATGTGACACCGCTGGCGAAGCGCCTGGTCGATAAAACCTACGAGGCCATGTGGAAAGGGATCGAGGTGGTCAAACCCGGCGCGACACTGGGTGATGTGGGCTATGCCATAGCGCACCACGCCCATAAACACGGTTACTCCGTGGTACGTGATTTCTGCGGACACGGTATCGGCCGTGAAATGCATGAAGAACCTCAGGTGATGCATTTTGGTCAGCCGGGCAAGGGACTCGTTCTGCAAGAAGGCATGACCTTCACCATCGAGCCGATGATCAATCAGGGCAAAGCCAACGTTAAGCAGAAAAAGGATGGCTGGACGGTAGTCACCGCAGACAAGAAGCTATCGGCGCAGTGGGAGCACACCATTGCCGTCACCGCAGACGGTTTTGAGGTACTCACACTGCGCGCCGAGGAAGGTGCCTAGCCACAAGGACTGAGCCAATGAATATGCGCGCGTTTTCCGCCCAGACCGGGCTCTCGGCCTATACCATTCGGTATTACGAAAAGCTGGGGCTGCTGCCGGGCATCCAGCGTAACACCAGTGGCCATCGCGCGTTCACTACCCAGGATCTGGAGTGGGTCCGCTTTATTGTGCGGCTCAAGGATACCGGCATGTCGCTGGACGATATTCTCACCTACTCCAGGCTGCGCGCACTCGGCAGCACTACCCTGGCATCGCGGCAAAAGATGCTGGAGCAGCACCGCGATGCGCTGAGAGCGCGAATCGAGAATGAACAGCTGCACTTGGTCGCTCTGGAAGCAAAGATCCAACACTACCAATCACTCAAATCCTCTTGACCTAGAGTTAACTCCAAGATGCATGCTGGCTCCACACATACCCTAGTGGAGCAAAATCATGAGTAAAACGAGATACCAGACAGGCCTGGAAAAACTAACTGAGATAGATGGCGAGGCGGGGCACCAGGTAATTGAAAGCCTGAAGGATGTCTGCCCGGATCTGGCCAAATACACTATCGAGTTCCCCTTCGGCGATATCTACTCGCGCCCCGGGCTCGATCTGAAATCCAGAGAGATAGCGACTGTAGCCGCCCTCACCGCCATGGGCCATTGCGCCCCGCAGTTAAAAGTTCACATCCATGCCGCCTTAAATGTGGGTTGCACCCCGGACGAAGTAAAGGAAACCTTATTACAAATGGCTGTTTATGCCGGTTTTCCCGCTGCATTAAACGGCATGTTTGTAGTGAAAGAGGTGCTGATTGAGCGTGGCTTGCTTTGAGTGCCGGCGATATCCGTTAGCGCTACCCTTTTCCGGCAAAGTGCTCTTGCTTGGACGGCTAGCGAACAGACCTTGGAGAGCAAAAACGGCTAGACTGAAGAGAGTCATTATCTTCCTTCACCAAGAGCGTTAAACCATGCATGCAGAGGGACACAAAACACACCGTATCGGCTGGCTTCGCGCAGCGGTACTAGGCGCCAATGACGGCATCGTATCTACCGCGAGCCTGGTGCTGGGTGTTGCGGCTGCCGGGGCAGACTCACGCAGCATTCTGGTAGCCGGCGTGGCGGGGCTAGTTGCCGGGGCAATGTCGATGGCGGCTGGCGAATACGTCTCCGTCAGTTCCCAGGCTGATACCGAACGTGCTGACCTGGCACGCGAAACGGAAGAGCTGACGACCAATCCCGCGTTCGAGCAAGCGGAGCTGACGGCTATTTACGTCAAGCGTGGCCTAGGACCTGCCCTCGCCTCCCAGGTGGCTACCGAGCTAATGCAGCATGACGCATTGGGCGCTCATGCGCGTGATGAGCTGGGCATCACCGAGTCGGTCTCCGCCCGCCCCATACAGGCTGCTTTTGCTTCCGCTGCAACCTTTACTGTCGGAGCAGCGCTTCCGCTACTGATGGTTGTTATCTTTCCAGCGGCGACACTCATGTGGGCAGTATCAGGCAGTTCACTGTTGTTTTTAGCACTGCTGGGGGCGGTATCCGCTAAGGCAGGCGGCGCTCCGGTCATCACTGCTGCCAGCCGCGTTACCTTCTGGGGTGCCTTGGCGATGGCGCTAACCGCAGGTGTCGGTGCGCTGTTCGGCGTGGCAGTTTGATCATCCGGGTGGTGTGGGCTGGTTAGCGTCAGCTTGAAGCGCAGAATAACAACACACGCGATTGCGCCCGCCAGCCTTGGCGGCATAAAGCGCTTTATCCGCCAGCCCCAGTAAGGCATCGAGACTGGTCGCTCTGTCTGGTTTAAGACAGGCCAACCCAACGCTGACCGTTAGCACCAGCTCCTCGGTGTCCAGTATCAGCGGAGTCGCTGCGATGCTGGCGCGCAAACGCTCGGCAACTTCGGCGGCCGACTGTTCAGTGGTGTTTTCCAGCACTACCGCAAATTCCTCACCACCCACCCGCGCCAGAATATCGGTATCCCGGAGTGCCTGCAGTGCCATCTGTGCCAGATGCACCAGAGCACGGTCACCGGCGGCATGACCATAGGTGTCATTGACTGTCTTGAAGTGGTCGGCGTCAAACATGATCACCGCTAATGGGCTGTTCGACCGCACCGCTTTTTTCAAGGCAGTCTCACCCAGTTCAAAGTAATGGCCGCGATTATTCAGACCAGTGAGTGAATCGGTATGGGCAGTTGCTTCAAGCTTGAGATTGGCATGCTCAAGCTCTTGCGTGCGCTCAGCAACGCGCTGCTCCAGATGGGCGTTAAGCTCATTCAACTCTCGCGTTTTATTAGCCAGGCTACGAATCAGGTCACGCAGTACCGACGACAGCGTTTTGACCTCAGCGTAATCGTCGCGCAAGCGAATCAGGGTATCCGGTTTTTCAGGGTCCAGGTGACTGGCTTCTGCCGTCATCTTCAGCAAGGGGCGCGTAGTCCAGCGCGCCACTAGAGATACGAATAAAAGCAGGATCGGAGCGACCACCAAGCCCACCATAATCAAGGATGTGCGCAGGTCTCTGGCAGTATTAAAGGCCTCAGCTGCTGGCTTGCGAACCAGAACCCACCAGTTGAAGCTTTCATATTCCCCTCTGCCTTGCAGGCGAGTGAAGCCAACGAGATAGTCCTGCGTTTCGGTCGGGGTGTCGTTGAACGCAAGCGCTGTGGTCAGGTAACCCGACTCCACCGCTTTCATTCTGTTAATCAGTGCCTCAGGTAGCGCCTGACGCACGCTGCCAGGCGGACCAATCAGCACAGCGCCAGATTGATCAGCCACGATGAACTCTGCATTGAGCCGCTTGCGCATGGGCGTCATCAATGTGCGCCCCATGTTGGCAACCCAGTCCAGATACAAATGTGCGCCCAGCACACCCAAAAGCGCTCCCTCTTCAGATCGCAGCGGAACCGCCAAGTCGAGAAAGCGCAGTGGCGCGGAGGTGGGATTATAGAGTTTTTCGGCCAAGAGAATGGCGTCATGGGCATCGCCCATATAAGGCTGCTTTAGTGCTTGCTTGAACCAGGGCCGCTGACTTACGTCTGCGCCCCGCAGCAGCCCGCCGTTACTCTCTATGACCATACCGGCGGGAGAAAAACAAGGCCAACCCAGGCGTAACTGGAAAAATTATGCTGCAATGCGTCTATAACCGGGGCAATCTCGGCCTCGCGCCCCGACCCTAGTAACGGGATAACAAAGGCGGAAACGACTTTAAAATCGTTATAGCGTTCATACAAATCGAGATCGATCTTATCTCTGAACTGAATCGCTATTTCTTCCAGGTTTTGACCGGTCGATTTTCGCAGCGCGTCAACCGCAAGATCGCTGACTACCCAGGTGCTTGCTGCCGTGGCAACAAAGGCCAGGCCGCCAAAGAGTAGGGTAAGCCGACTTTTAAGCGTATTCATAATGTTTACTGAGGCAACCCTGCATAACGTCTGATGTGCAGATCATGGTGCCACTATAGCCACCCTTGCCCCTTGTCGGCTAGCCAAAGCCCGTGCTTTCGACGTTTTAAACCAGTTCACGCTTCTCGCGCCGTGCCGCTTGAATGTCCTTGATCGTCGCCACACCGATGACAGCCAGTACGAGCAATGAGACCAACGGCCAAACCAACACGTAGGCCGCCAAGATAAATGTTTGCATGTGTATCCCTGTTATCAGGCTGGTGCGCGTCTGCGCACCAGCGGATGGTTAGTATTGAGCTTAGGCTTGTGCTTCAGTCTTGGCCGGATCGTAATTGATTACGTTTTGATCAATCTGCGCAAAGTCGAACTTGCTGGAACCCAGCAAGCTCACAGCGATACAAACAAGCGTGCTGACGCCATACGCCATCAGCGATGCCAGCAGCACCGTGTAGTCGCGCAGGAAGCCAACGCAGAGGAAGGCCAACCCGATGGCGCTCAGCGCGCCAACGATCAAGCCAACACGGCGGCCGCAGAAGCCAAAGGTCATCAGGCCGAGCACTACACCACCACCAACGGCAGCCAGCAGCTCAAACAGCACAGCAATGAAACCTGCCATTGGCAGCAGCTCAAAGCGCGCGACGCAGAACATCAACAAGCCAGCAATGACCGCTGAAGTGAAGGCCAGATTAGTGACGCGATCCCAGAAACAGCTGGCAATCACCGGGAAGACAATGGCCCCCCAGAGGGCGCCGACAAACACCAGCATAATCAGGATGTCCATTGAGAAGCTGGCGAGGATTACCCCGATCAGGGTCGCGACAATCATGGTTAGACGGCCAATAAACAGCATTTTGGTGGGATCAGGTTTGTTCTTGGCGATGTTTTTACCGTACACATCAGCCATAACAATCGCCGACATGGCGGAGAGATCGGAATCAGCCGTCGAAGACAACGAACCGATCACCAGGATGAAGAAGAGCCCGATAAACACCGGAGACAGGTACATGGATACCATTTGCGGTATCAGGTTGTTCATGTCGCCATCGATAGGCTTCATACCGGTCATCAAGGCCATCAAACCAATCATGCCCAGGCCAATCACGATTGCCCCGTAGCCAATAGTGGCGGTGATAAAGGTCGGTTTGATGTGGTCTTCACGTACCGCAAACAAGCGTTGTGAGATGGTCTGGTTACCAATCGCATAAGCCAGCACCGCAACAAAGAAAGGTGCGCCCTGCTTGAGAATCGCGTCCATGGAAAACAGGTCTGCCTGTTCTGGGGTTAACAGACTCATACCATCAGACAGCGTTTGCGGGCCGCCGAGCGCAAAGAGCACGGCGGGAATGATCAGAATGGCCACGGCCATCATTGCCATCAGCTGCGCAAAGTCGGTGAGGACGGAGGCGCGAAAGCCCGACCAGAGGGTGTAAGACAGCACCCCTACCCCGGCGATCACCACGCCAGCCTGGAACGATAAGGGCGAAAGCACGGAAACCAACGCACCCGAAGCGGTGAAGTTAACCATCAGGCTGATAATACTGCCAAGTATGTTGGAGGACGCCAGAATAAGCTGACTGGAAGAGCCATGCCGAGCATGGATCAGCTCGCCCAGCGTGTGTGCGTTCGGTGCCAATTCACGAAAGCGACGACCAAAGGGATAGATGAACAAAATCATCAAGGCGCCCCACAGCCCGTAATGCAGTGGGCCAGAAATACCGTAGGTATAACCTGAGGTAGCGGCACCATAGAAGGATGCAGCCCAGATCCAGGTAGCGGTCATGCTAGCAGCGCCCAGACCAAAGCCGATCTGATGGTTGGACACCATGAAGGCGTCGGTATTTTCCTTTTTCTTCTTGATCAGCAAGGTAAGCAGATAGGTCCCGCCATAAAAGGCTGCCAGCAAGATAAGCACGGTCAGTGTCGAGAACTGATAAAAATTTTCTTCGTTCATTGAGTACCCATAGGCTTTGCAGCCTGATCGTCCTTTGTCGCAGCCAGAATCCCACGCAAGGAGCGGCCGCCACGGGGCGTAAGCAAAAAACAGAACATCTTTCTAGTTATGTCTGCAGCGAGATGATGACCACGCTGGGTGGTCGGGTAACGCAAAAGTCCGGCGTATTAAACGCAGTGATGGCGGGGGCCAAAAGCTACTCACATTGAGCCGAAAAAGATCACTGCCAAGGCCAACCCGGACGGCTACCCTACGTGCTCAAGGCGACCCCGTCCAGACATTGAGCCCAGCAAACAACGCAATAGCGACTGGCACCCGAACCAGCAAAGTCTTGAAAAACGCCGGTAAGCACCGCGTTGCAAGCGCTCGAGGCAAAAGACCAGGCTCGTGCAAACTTATTCTCGGAAGACGCCACCATAAACCGCAGCAATGAAGCTTGAGCAATTGCCAGTTTGCTGGTATCTCAAAAGCACGATGCGGCTTGCTGCCACTGCCTGTTTTACGGGCAACACCGTGAGCCAGCATCGTTTTCCTGCAAATTGGGAGGCGTCATCATGACACTACACGCAGCTGATTTTATTGCCCGCAAGGGTAAACACCCCATTACCATGCTGACCGCCTACACCTGCCCGGTTGCCCGCGGCATTGAGGCGGCCGGCGTTCCGGTAATTCTGGTCGGCGATACCGTGGGTATGGTGGAGATGGGGTTTGAGAGCACCCGTGATGTAACCCTCGAGCATATGGAGTATCACATTGGTGCCGTGCGCCGCGGCGCGCGTAATACCCACATCATCGGTGACCTGCCCTATCTCACCGATACAGATCCTGAAACGGCGCTGATCAGTGCGCAACGGCTGATCGCAGCAGGCGCCAGCAGCATTAAACTGGAAGGCCCCAAGGCTGAGGTCATTGCCCATCTGGTCGATAACGGTATACCGGTTGTTGGGCATACCGGATTGACGCCGCAGACCGCGACCTCATTCAAGAAAGTAGGCAATACCGATGCCGATGCGCAGCGCATTCTCGATGAAGCCAAACTGATCGAAAAAGCGGGCGCTTTTATGGTGGTACTAGAGCACATTCCCTACAGCCTGGGCGGCTTGATCAGCCAGTCAGTTGGCATCCCCACTATCGGTATTGGCGCAGGGCCGGATTGTGATGGCCAGGTGTTGGTGATCAACGATGCCTTGGGGCTGGGCGACTATTGGCCGCCGTTCTCCAAGCAGTACGCGCATGTCAGCGATACCATTCTCAAAGTAGCCCGGGCCTTTACCGCTGAGGTGGAGTCACTGGAGTTCCCCAACAACATCATCCAGCTCACCGGTAGCGGTAACCGCTAAAATCGGTTCACTCATGGCAGGCAGCGCGCAATGCGCTGCCTGCCATGAGTGGCCAAAAGCCCGAACATAGTTGGAAAACGTCTCACAATAAGCGACAATTTCACGCTCTGAACGGATATTGTTGAATGGATGCCTCCGAGTAGCCCCCTCTACGTTATGAAAGCTGCTTTCGCCCACTTGGCCGACTAGCGCCTTTGTGTATCCCAACCCGCTTTAGATGCCCAGTGCTGATGCTCTCAGCGCCCGACCATTTGATCAAGCAGGCGAACCAATGAAGTATCTTTCTCCGCTCTATCCCTTTCTGGCCGGCTGGGCCTTGCTGCTATCTACCGATGCGCTAGCCTATATCAGCCTCACCAACGGCTTACTACAATTGTTATTGTTTGCGTTGGTCGTCTGTTTACCCACGTGGCTAACCGGACGTATGTCATACGTTGATATAGGCTGGCCCTGGGGCCTCACGCTAATTGGTGTACTGACCTTTTTCCTGAGTGACGGCAACCCGATACGCGTTGCCGTTGTCAGCGGCGCTTATGTGTTCGCAGGCAGTCGCATGGGCCTGGATGCCCTGCGCATGTGGCGATCCGGCGAGCTGAAAACCGAACTGCCGCGCTACGCGTTTCAGCAGCGCCGCTGGGAGCGCGCGGGTAAAACCAATGTCAAATTGAGCATGCAGGTCGAGGGCATTCTTCAGGGGCTCGGCAACGCCTCATTTCTGGCGATGCCCGCGCTAATCATCGCCTCTAATCCGAGCGATAGCGTGTCAATCTTCGAGGTGATCGGGTTACTGCTATGGCTCATGGCTTTTGGTTTGGAAGCCCTCGCTGATCACCAGAAGCATGCGTTTTTACGCGCTATGAAAGCGGCTGGCGAAACAAATAAGGTATGTAATGCAGGCCTTTGGAAATACAGCCGGCACCCTAACTATTTTGCCGAATGGATGGTTTGGAATGCACTGGTAGTCGCCGCTATTCCATCCTGGCTTGCACTATACGAGGGCGAGCGTCTAATGATTTGGTTGCTACTGGGCGGCGGTTTGTTGTTTGCCTCGCGGGTGATGTACACCACCTTGGTGTATTACACAGGTGCGGTACCAGCGGAGTATTACTCGGTAAAAAAACGGCCGGAGTACAAAGATTATCAGCAGCGTACCAACCGCTTTTTCCCCGGGCCGCGCAAGTAAACCCTGATTGCGCCGTGCTGCTAACCAAGGTGGCATGGTTATGTACTTGTGGCTGACGATACCAATCAAATAAGCGCGATAGCATTGTCAGCAACATGCAGCTTTCGGGCAAAAAACAGCCCAGATGCTATTTTCTTTTTTTAGGTTACGCAGCAGAATCAGCAGTATCTCAACGTAACATGCAGAGCCATCATGGATGCTTACTTGCTCTTTCTGATCGTTACCATTGCAACCGTGATGAGTCCCGGACCGGGTGTCTTGCTGACACTAACCAACGCTATTCGTTTTGGCGTGTCTGGCGCTGCGGGCGGTATTATGGGACTCGCTATTGGTGCGTTCATTGTTGCCGGTGTGTCCGCTACCGGCCTGGGTATACTGCTGGCTACGTCTGCCCTCGCCTTCACCGTGCTCAAGTTTATCGGCGCTGCTTATTTGATTTATCTGGGCATCAAGCTCTGGCGCTCGCCGGCAACCCCAGTGGAAATAAGCGGGGGAACCCGTCGCAGCGGTACCCGGCAGTTTTTCCAGGGACTTAGCCTGCAGCTAACCAACCCCAAAGCGGTATTTTTCTTCCTCTCGGTGTTGCCGCAGTTTGTCGATTACGATGCTGCCCACGTTCATCAGTTTGCGCTGCTGGT
>TARA_R110000850_G_scaffold152548_1_pt1 | contig 24040 bp, 19 predicted proteins | sample TARA_R110000850 | Tara Oceans TARA_R110000850 (sample SAMEA4397586) | marine metagenome | biome: Polar Biome; feature: [SRF] surface water layer (ENVO:00010504); material: water (ENVO:00002006), including particulate matter (ENVO:01000060) such as... | depth 5 m | reverse complement strand
CCACTTAAACTGTCAGATCAGATATGAGCTATTACAGCTCATTTTACAGCTCATTTTGTTACAGCTCATTTAGTATTTACCTTTATAGGTATGCACATTCATAACGAATTAATTTATTGCTAAACTTCAATGAAGGGGGTCTTCAAAAGTAAAGGCTCCTTCTTCTAAAATCTCTAAATCGAAATACATCTCTGTTTGAATTTCCACCATAGGCTCATTTGAGTCATTTAATGATATAAATAATGGGGAGCTCCCTTCTGAGCAAAGGTTTTTGGTTATTTTAAGCTTTACTTTCGAGCAGTCTACTAACAAGTGACTATCAACACTAATTGCCAAGATATTTTTATGTTTTTCATTTTTCCAGTATATTGAGCCACTTCGTCTAAACCCAAGTTGTTGCAAGTTCTTTTGTGGTGAAAAATATAGGGCAGGATTTTCTTTGGGCAGCGAAATTTTTTGCTGCTTTTGTTCTGTGACAAATGATAAGCATGCTTCGTAAAATGAATCAATAAACCCAGAGTGAGTTTTTCGACTCATGTATGGTGAGTATGCACTAAAACTATTGCCTGTTATTAAGCGCGCTCTCTCAACTGGAAATTTTGAACGTGTAGCTCTGCTCTTGCCTATCTTATGGCTATAGCTAACATCTATTACGCCAGCTAAACTAAAAATATTACCCCAGCCATTTTCAATAGATTCTTGAAGTACTTGCCATTTTTTTTCATTAATCTTAGAGTGGGTTATTAATTTCAATTTCCGCTTTTCTAAGTTTTGTATAGAGTCCCTAAGGTTGTTACAAACACTGGTAACATGAGGGTTCCAGCTTCTTAGGCTTCTAATATATCGCTCTTGTTTCAGAAGAGATTCCAAAATATCAAGTTGTGTTGCAAGCTCGCCAAAATGGCCTGAAGTATAAATTAATTTAGGCTCTTCACCTTGCTCAGTAAAAAAGCATAGTTGAAACAGGAATGCTCTGTATGCATAAGTTTTTATTGCATGTCTTTCTTTGAACCTCCAATAATGTTCGATTTGCAGATAATCAGCAAAGATAAGGTTTGCTAGTTCATTTGAACTATGTGCCAACAGCGTTTCTCCACAGTAATTTGCATCAGCTTCCTTTGGTTGTTTCCAATACAAGCATGCATAAAACTCAGTCCACCTTTCATAATATGCTAGTCTTGCAGTGACGTCCCATCCCATTCTTTTAACAAGCTTAAAGTGTATACATTCAAATATCTCGTCAAGTTTTATAGCTGATAGAACATTTTGTAGCTGTAGTTCATTGAGTGGTTTTGATGTTGAGCCATTTTTATATTTTTTGAAAGCTTCACCGTTAGATAATGAATTTATTTTATCCGCTATTTCATCAATATTATCTATGCAGAATATTATTTTGTTAAAGCTTAGCCAGAAACTTTTTAGCCATTGTGTCTCTTCATCAGGTGTATGAACGTAGTAATGCTGTTGTTTTTGCCCATAGCTCACGGCTTGTGAGATGTTTTTTATAAAAGAGATAACCTTGTGTGGATGAGACTTCGATATTATGTCGAAAATATCTGTAGCTAACTTATGAAACTCTAACAGTCCCTTTGTTGAGTTTTTTAAATCAAGTTTATCTGACGCATAAAATAGGTTATGAAACCATTCACATTCAAGAATTAAATCAATACCGTTTGTTGTCTGATAACCTTGCCAACGAGCTAACTCATATAGATCCAGTGTCCAACATATTTTTGAAGTTGTTTCATCGCGCAATGAGTCTGATGTAATTAATTGACGCTCTGGGTGATACACAATCCAAGACATGACATCAGCTATCAGGCGTTGAGTATGAAAAGACATGGAGATATCTTCGTTTTTTCTGGCATGTCGAACAAGTCTTAATAGTGTGTTCCAATAATTTTTTATAACAGCTAAATCATTAGTAGAGAGCTTGATCGTTTTGGTTTGCCTGCTGCTATCAAATCTAAGCCTGATAGTTGCATGAAATTGATACAGGACTTCTTTAAAATCAAGGTCCCAACTACGTTGTTCTATATTATAAATTAGCAGTTCGAGCCCTGCATTTATGCTATCAATCTCTGCTAAATAACTTCTTTTTTTTAACAGTGGCTCTAAAACTTTTGCCAGCCAGCGAGTTGAAGGCTTCCTATCTATTTGTAAATAGTTTTGAATCTGATTGCTAGATTTAATAGTGATATTATTAAAAAGTCGCCAATAAAAGTAAAAGGTAAACCACATTAATGCAATAAATAAGATTGGTAGTAACAGCTTTATACACAGTAAATGCGTATTGTTGATGTATAAAAAAGAATGCTCATTGGAGGCAAAGCCTAAGTAATATAAGCTTAAAGCTATGTATATAAAAGACAAAACCAATATAGACTTAGGGTTTACCCATTTTCCTCGCGTCAATCGAGTTGATAATAAGGCATTGTCGTGTTTATCTGAGTATTGAGCAGAGAATTGAATAGAAAGCGGAATACCAATAGCCACAAAACCTGCGATTATTGTGTATGTATGGCCGATAATAGAATGAAATTCTGATATAAAGTTTATTAGATAGGACAAACTAAGGCCTTGTTCATAAATTACTCCTTTAAATTACTAATTCTATTAAATTTTAATACTATGTATTAAAAGTTTATAAACTTTAAGTCGCAAACCTCAAATTTTTTGAGGAGCATCGATCTAAAAATCTGCGATGATCTGACCATTCGGATTCATTTTATTTATGTAACTATCCTTCTTTGTCTTATTGGTTAGTTTGATGAGCTTTTAAGCTTTTTGATTAATTCAAGCTTCTTATCTGTATCTAATTTTGATATTTCAATTGCTAGCTCTGCTGTTGTTTCATCTTCACAGAAAAAATAGTTCAATGGAACATTTAGTTCATCGGCGATCTTTTTTAGGGTTGCTAAGTCTGGAATGTGGCGGCCCTTTTCATAGTGGTTCATGCGACCACTCGCTGAGTTTTCATCCATACCGATAAGTATCCCCAGCTGCTTTTGAGTAATACCTGAATTAGCACGGGCCTGTTTGAGTCTAATTGGAATTGGATTTTGGAACACAGAAGCATCATTTTTCAGTCTCTAATAGCTTAGATTGTCTAAGTTTTACAATAGTTTGTACACTTAGGAATCCTAAGTCTGATTTTGGGTATGTTCTTAAAATCACTCTTAAACATAAAACTTAGTATTTCTAAGTTTTGCATTGTTCTATATACTTAGCAACCCTAAGTTTTCTTAATTGTTGTAGTATAAGAAATGCCCCACGTTATCAAATTAAACCAACACATTTATTCCCTTTTGATCGAAAAAGAGTGCAATGGCTTTACAATTGTCGAGCTCAGGGATGAGTTATTAACCGTAACTGATACATATCAAGATATAGATGAGGCACGTAAATTCATTTATAGACAAACGACAGCTCTTGAGCGGAAGGAACTCCTAAATTCAAAAGGAAGTGGCCGCCATAAAAAATATTTTAAAACTGAGCTGTTTAATAACGTTACGTTTGTGGCGAAACAGGTTGTAATTGAACAAGAAAAATCAATTAGCAGTAATACTGATAATCAAGCATCACCGCTTGTTGAAACCTTATTAAATGAAAAGAAACAGTTTGAGGCTGAGCTTGCAATTTTATTAGGGGAAGTTGATGAATATAAAGCTCTACAAAAGCGATTCCCTGAGCACCTTAGCTTGTTCTACTCTGCATTAGATGATGCTAAAAATAATTCAGCTAAGTTATTAGGAAAAGTTAACGCTTTAACTACTGTATTGGCCTCTTTGGATAATGGTGCACGGCAATGTTGAGAAGTTGGCAAAAAGAATGTGTTGAATTAGCGGTAAAGAAATACGCTGTTAGTGATAAGCACTTTCTATGTCAGGCTACTCCTGGTGCTGGTAAAACAATAATGGCAGCATCATTGGCCAAAACGTTATTTGATAAAAAAATGATAGACAGAGTGATCTGCTTTTCACCATCGGTTGAAGTGGCTAATAATATCAAAAGAACATTTGGAAAAATAATTGGGTGTTCGTTTGATGGCTCATTTACGGCTATAGGTGCCTCGATGACTTATCAAAGTTTATGCTCCATTCCTCAAAGTACCTGGGATGGGCTAAGTAAATACCGTACATTTTTTATTTTTGATGAAATACACCATTGCTCGTTCTCGCAAGATAAATCTAAAATCAATACGTGGGGTGAGAGAGTTGTTTTTCATTTACAGGATATTGCAACATATACACTTGCGCTATCAGGCACTCCTTGGCGCTCAGACGCTCTTCCTATTGCTTTAGTTAACTATTCTGACCCAGAAGGTGAGTTGATATGCGACTATCAATACAGCTTGAGTCAAGCTATTAGAGATAACGTGTGTAGGGAGCCAAAAATAGTCTTAGTTGATAGCAATAGTATTTCGGATGGTCACGAAACATATGGATCTATAGCTGAATTTGTTAAGCAAACTCACTCAACGTACCAAGAGGTGCTTAATAATGACTCTGCACTTAGATATTTATTGAAGTTAGCCGTATTAAAATTGTCGGAAATAAGAGCTTCAAACTCGGCTGCCGGCGGTCTAGTTGTCGCGTCTTCAGTTAAGCACGCTGAAATGATAAACAGTCTATTAATTGAAGAATTTAATCAAACGTCAACCATAGTTACTTACTTACACGATAATTCAACACAAAAGATCAACACATTTAAGTCATCTACTGAACAGTGGATAGTTAGTGTTGGTATGATTAGTGAAGGAACCGATATACCTAGGTTACAAGTTTGTTGTCATTTAAGTTCTATAAAAACAGAGTTGTACTTTAGGCAAGTTCTAGGGCGCATCCTTAGGTCTGGTAAAGGTAAAATTGAATTCGCTTGGTTATTCACATTTGCAGAAACAAGCTTAGTTGAGTTTGCTGAGCGTATTAATATTGATATACCAGATAGTTGCTCTTATGTTGAGATGGAATGTGAGACAATTTTGGTGAGAGAAGATATATTTAGACCTGTGACATCGGCAAAGATAAACAGGGATAATAAGTCAAAAGAGAGCCTTGATAAACTCGTTCTTGGGGGCCTAACTTCAGAACGCGGTATAGCTTATGATGAGCTGCTTTCAGGTTGTTCATTGAGCAGTATACAAATTAAATCACTTAGAACTCGAGTTATAGAAGCATTTTTATAGTTCCATAAATGAGTCATATTCTGTTTATATTATCTACTCTTAGTACATAAATAAGACCAGCATTTATTCGATTCTACTAAGTAATAGGAAATTTTTTAGAGATAAGTATCGAAGTTATTGCTTCTGCTACATCCTTAATTTCACCATATCATTAATTTCAGTAACAACTTTCAGGGTATTAAATTTATTCCAAATTTGTTAACGATGAATGCAAATATTCCAAAGAGAAAACAAGTTATTAAGGCGCTAAGGCCGAGTGACGGCCAAAAACCAAATCGATGCAGTAATGATGGAAATATTAAAAACATCGGTAAGGTAGGCACGACATACCAAAAGGTGTACCAAGCATGGTTCGCAATTTTCTCCATTGGTTGTTTTTCAACGTACAACCAAATCATTGCTAGAATAGTCACTAATGGAAGTGCCACAATTAAAGCGCCAAGTTTATCGCTGCGTTTTGCGAGCTCTGAAGCCGCCACTATAATTGCTGCAGTCACTAAGTATTTAAAAATTATCCAACCCATATTTTACTCTCTTTTATAAATAAAAAATAAAAACCGATTGCCAGTCGGTTTTTATTCTGCCACTATATCTTTACGTTGTTAAGAGGTATTTAACTATGCAGTTAGGTGAATTAGAAAAATTAGTACTTCAATACTTGTGGTCTTATAAAGAAGCTGATGCAAAGCATGTACACAGTCGTTTAGGTGAAACACGTGGTTGCTCCCTTAATACTATTCAAAGCACCCTTGAGAGACTTTATAAAAAAGGCCTTCTTAGCAGAGCTAAGCAGGGTCATGCTTATAATTACCGCACTAAAGTTGATCGTAACTCGCTTATAGCTACTTTAATAAATGATATTACGGCTGACTTTGTTGAAGAAGGTGAAAACAGTTTAATTGCTGCATTTTCTTCTACTTCGACTAACTTTAATGATACACAGTTAGATGAGCTCGAAAAGCTTATAGAGCAACAGCGAAAACTACGAAGCGGAAAAGTGTAACTATGATTGTTGGAAATTGGGCCTTTTTTTTAAATTTAACAAGTGCAGCGGTAACCGCTTTTATCTGTGTGGTCGTATTGATTTCTTTCTTTCACACATCGCTTTGTAAAAAACTCGCCGTTTTCCAACTTACTACACGTAAGTATATACTTTGGTTAACTATTAGCAGCCCTTGGTGGATCTCATTATTGTCTACGCTTGTCTTTTTTCTGGCGCAGCAAAATCCAATGTCTAATTGGTGGCAAGGAGTAGCTCACTGGCATCACCTTGAGGTTTTCTCTGTATATAGTTGGCATTCTGTATTGCTTATAACGACTGTTTGTTTGATGGTAAGCGCTAGCGTACATACATTTTTTAGCCTTAATAGGCATCGTACAGCAATGAGCAGCCTATTCGCTTTATCAAACACTCAACCTCACAGGGATTATCCAAACCAGTCCGTGTACGTTATTGAACATCACTTACCTGAGGCGTTTACTGTAGGTTTTTTCAATCCAAAAGTTTATATAACCAGTGGTTTAGAAGCACTCGATGAAAAAACAGTACAAATAGTGGTACAGCATGAATTAGCACATTTAAAAGCCCGAGATCCGCTTTTTAAAACTTTGTTTAGTTTATTTAGTTGGTGTTTTCCTTCGCCAACGCGCGCGGCGTTACAGCAATCTTATACGGCTTTAACTGAGCAAATTGCTGATGTCGGTGCCACACAGTATTTTGATGGTTTAGATGTGGCTCAAGCGCTTATTAATGTTGCTCGATTTCAACGACAACAACGTATCACTAATGACAATATTTTTACGAGTCATTTTAGTAACGAGCAAATAACTCAGCGTATACAAACATTGTTAACGCCAATTCCTACTACGCCTAAACCACTTTTAATTGTCACGTTGTTTAGCTTTATGGCTATCGCTTTATTCACACTGTCGACTGTCGATAGTGTTCATCACCTTATAGAAACTTTTTTCATCCACTAAGTAAGGATTAAAATGAAATTTTTCAGTCGTCATTTCACCCACAAAAAACCGATCGCCAGTCGGTTTTTTGTGGGCTTATTTATATCTTTCTCAGCACTACCATGTTTTGCAAGTTCTGAGACTTATCAAACATTAAACCTAAAGCAAGCAATCTCATTCACACTTGCTAACAACCCGCAACTACAGGGCTACTTTTACCGAGACAAAGCGCAGCAAGGTAAGATAAAACAAGCAAATATAGGCCAAAGAGCGCAAGTAGGCTTAATGGTTGAAGATGCTTTTGGGACAGGTGAGCATAGCGGTTTGCAAAATATGCAATCAACCTTAACTTTTTCTTGGCTGATGCAACAAGAGCAAATTGATAGTCGCGTAAAAGCAAGCCAGTCTGAACTTGAGCAGATACGTATAGAGAAACAAATTCTTGCACTTGATTTAGCTGCGATGACCGCGAAGCTATTTATTCAACTACTGGTGAAAGAAGAGGCGCTAAAGCTCAATAAAATGGCTGTAAGGCAAGCTAATGAGGTTATAAATGCAATTGATGAACGGGTTCGTATAGGTAAGTCATTATCAATTGATAAATACTTAGCCGAGGCTGAATTAATTAATCAAGAATTACTCCTCGAAGATCTTGAGCATGAAATAGCCAGTGGAAAATATCAGCTTTCTGCCTTGTGGGCAGAGCCTCGCACTGACTTTACACTTGCAGGTAACTTATTGCAGTTACCTAAAGTTGTAGATTTTCAGTCACAGTTCGAGCGCTTTAAAAATGCGCCCCGTTTGATGCAATTAGCAAGCAAAAAGCGTATTGCACAATCACACATTGAATTAGCTCTAATTGAAGCAAAACCACAATGGCAATTTACAACAGGCTTACGTCGTTATGAATCAACGGATGACTATGGGCTCGTAGCTGGTGTTTCTATTCCGTGGGGTGCATCTGACAGCAATGCAGGAACGGTCGCAAAGTTACGTGCCGAGCAGGATATATTAACAGCGCAAGCAAAGAGCTTAACTCAACAAGCCAATAGTCAGCTTTATGTTCTACTTCAAGAAATTAAACATTCCGGTCATGTTATCACTACCTCGAAAAACAAAATTATACCCACTCTTGAAACCGCGCTTACGCAAGCCAAGCAAGCATTCAACGTTGGAAAGTTGAACTACAACCAATGGAACAGCGTGCGTCAGGCGCAACTAACCGCGCAATCAGAACTACTTAGTGCTTATGAAAGCTTACATTTACAGCATATTGAAATTCAGCGTCTTACTGGCGCATCGATAGAACAATGAGACTATTTATGAAAACGACAAACTTGATTTCCTCAGTAACTGTTGCCGTGTTGCTCGGCCTCAGTGTTGGAGTACAATTACCTGCTACTGCAGTATCAGCGGCTACAACTGAACAAGCCGAGCCAGAAAAAGGGCCACATAATGGTCGCATGCTTCGTGAAGAAAGTTTTGCATTGGAGTTGGCGATATTCGAAACAGGCGTACCACCTGAATTTAGAGTGTGGTTAACGGATAATAAAGAACCCATTAACCCCGAAGATGTTGAATTAACAGTTACATTAACCCGATTAGGTAATGTGATTGATGATATTAAGTTTACTCCTCAAAGTGATTTTTTGCGTGGAAATATGGAAATTTACGAACCGCACTCTTTTATTGTCACAGTAAACGCTAACTACCAAGGCAAAACATATCGTTGGCAATACGATAACCTAGAGGGGCGAACAAAAATCGAACCCGCAGTGGCAGATGCCATGGCGATTGAAACCGCTATTGCGGGGTCTCAAGAGCTTCATCAAACTATCCCTGCTTATGGGCAGGTTTGGTTACCGCCGAGTGCGCACCGTACTATTTTTGCTCGTTTTGAAGGAGTAATCACAAACTTAAATGTAAAGCTCGGTGATAAAGTGAATAAAGGTCAGGTATTAATGACGATTGAAAGTAATGAAAGTTTAAAACCTTATGATATTAAATCGCCTATTTCTGGCTTTATCACACAACAAATAGCCAATTCAGGGGAACAAACAAATAGCCGTGAACTACTTACTATTAAAGATATAAACCAAACGATCGTCAAGTTAGCAGTTTACCCCAGCGATTACAGCAAAGTATCACTAGGCACACCTGTAATCATTGAGTCACATGACAACCTGCCTCCGATCGCTGGTAAAGTATCATTAATAGAGCCCGAAGTTAGAAGCGATCAAGCACGAATGGCATGGGTTACATTGCCACAACACCAGTCTGAACGTTTCCTTGAGGGAAGTTTTGTTAAAGCAAGTATTGAAACTGCTTCCTTTGACGTTCCTTTAGCGGTAAAGAAAATAGGTTTACAGAGCTTTCGTGATTTTACGGTCGTGTATGCAAAAGTAGGCGATGAATATGAAGTTCGAATGCTTGAGCTAGGTCGCTCAAATGCAACATGGGTAGAGGTACTAGGTGGACTGCCTGTTGGTACTGAGTATGTTACTGAAAATAGCTACATCATCAAAGCCGATATTGAAAAATCTGGCGCGTCCCACGACCACTAGGAGAGCGTAATGTTAGAATCGATTTTACGCTTTGCTATAAAGCGAAATATCCTCGTTCTTGTCATGGTATTAGCCATTGCGGGATTAGGCTTATGGAATTTTACTAAACTGCCTATTGATGCAGTACCTGATATAACTAATGTTCAGGTTATGATCAACACGGAAGCGCCTGGCTTCACGCCGTTAGAAGTTGAACAACGTGTTACTTTTCCCCTCGAAAATGCACTAGCTGGGCTACCAGGGCTTGTAAACACTCGTTCAGTGTCTCGTTATGGTTTATCGCAAGTTATTGCTATTTTTTCTGATGATACCGATGTTTACTTTGCTCGCCAGTTGGTTAATGAGCGGCTGTCTAGTGCACGTTCCGAGTTGCCGATAAACCTTTTACCTGAGCTTGGCCCTATTGCTACAGGGTTAGGTGAGATTTTTATGTTTACGGTTGATGCTGTTCCTGGTGCTAAGAATCCAGACGGTAGTGAGGTAACCCCTATTGATTTACGTACAGTACATGACTGGACAATTCGCCCACAATTAATGCGGGTGCCAGGAGTTGTTGAAGTAAATCCTATTGGTGGTTACGAACGAGAGATTCTCATTGCATTTAAACCGGAAAAACTACTAGCTTATAATCTAACATCAGCAGATGTTGTTGATGCTATTGGTCAAAATAACCAGAACCAAGGCACTGGGTTTATTGAAAAAAGCGGTGCGCAATGGCTAATTCGCGTTCCAGGTCAGGTTGCAGATTTAACTGAAATCACAAATTTACCTATCAAAACTATAAGCGGTAGCGCAGTGTTTATTAAAGATGTTGCCACTATAAGTGATGGTAAAGGATTACGTACTGGGGCTGCTACTCAAAATGGCCGCGAAGTGGTGATGAGTACAGTGTTCATGTTAATAGGTGAAAACAGTCGCACAGTAGCACAAGGAGTTGGTGAAAAGTTAAAAGAAATTAATGCCAGTTTACCTGAAGGCATTGTCGCACAAGCGGTGTATGATCGTACTAAACTTGTAGATAAAACACTGTCAACTGTTCAAACTAACCTCCTCGAAGGGGCCATTTTAGTAATTGTTGTACTATTTGTACTACTGGGTAATTTTAGAGCTGCATTTTTAACGGCCTTGGTTATCCCTTTTGCAATGTTAATGACAATAACAGGCATGGTACACACGCGAGTCAGTGCAAACTTGATGAGTTTAGGGGCATTAGATTTTGGTCTATTGGTTGATGGTACGATAATTATCGTCGAAAACTGCTTACGTCGCTTAAGTATGAGAGGTGATACGCCTCTTTCTTTAAAAGCACGTTTAAACATTGTTTTTACGGCAACACGAGAAGTTATTCGACCCGCTTTATTCGGTGTATTTATCATCACTGTTGTTTATTTACCTATCTTCGCGCTTGAAGGCGTTGAAGGAAAAATGTTCCATCCAATGGCATTAACTGTTGTGATCGCTTTGCTTTGTTCAATGGCGCTTTCAATCACATTTGTGCCTGCAATGGTAGCCTTATTATTTAAAAAGCCAATTAAAGAAAAACCTAATCGTATTATGCTGGGGTTGAGCCGTGTTTATCAACCAGTACTCGCATTAGCATTAAAAGGCCGCTGGGCTGTGGTACTAATAGCTTGTTTGCTTGTGACATTTTTTGGTTATCAAGCAACACGCTTAGGGAGCGAATTTGCACCGAACCTTGATGAAGGTGATATCGCCATGCACGCGCTTCGTATTCCAGGTACTTCCTTAAGTCAAGCGATTGAGCTACAAAAAGTCTTGGAAGAAAAAATTACGCAGATGCCTGAAGTAGAGCGCGTATTTTCAAAAATTGGCACCGCGGATGTAGCAACAGATGCAGTACCACCTAGCGTAGCTGATAATTTTATTATTCTAAAACCACGAGACCAGTGGCCAAACCCTAATAAACCCAAAGCTCAAATAGTAGAAGAGTTAGCTGCGCTAGTCGAGTCTATTCCAGGTAACAGATATGAGTTCTTACAGCCAATTCAAATGCGTTTTAATGAATTGCTGGCCGGCGTTCGTGCAGAGTTAGCGATTAAAGTATTTGGTGATGACTTTGAAACACTCGCTACGTTAGGAAAAGAAATTGAATCTGCGATTGCAAATGTTGATGGAGTAGCTGATTTAATGGTTGAGCAGACAACGGGGTTGCCAATGCTTGAAATTATGCCCAATATTGAAAAACTAACCCAGTTCGGTATAAGCAAAGCACAAATTCAGTCACAGTTAGCTACCGCATTAGGAGGAACTATCGCAGGTAAATATTATCAAGGCGATATTCGCTCTGATATTGTTGTTCGCTTAGACGAGACACAGAGAAATAATGTTGAAAAGTTGGGTTATTTACCTATTAGCCTACCTAGTGGAAGCTCTATCCCATTGCAAGAATTAGCTACCATCAAGCTAACTAATGGTGCAAATCAAATAAATCGTGAGAATGCCAAACGTCGTATTGTAGTAACCACCAATGTGAGGGGGCGAGACTTAGGAAGTTTTGTAGCTGAGATTCAGAAAGTGGTTAAAAGTAAGGTAGATATTCCTACTGGCTACTGGGTTGAATACGGTGGTACCTACCAAAAGCTACAATCAGCCTCTGAGCGTTTAACTATTGTAGTACCCGTGACACTATTAATGATTATAGGCTTGCTTATTTTAGCGTTAAATTCACTCAAAGATGCCGCTATTATTTTTACCGGTGTGCCTTTAGCGCTTACGGGCGGAATCGCAGCACTGCTGTTACGTGATATACCATTTTCAATATCTGCAGCGGTCGGTTTTATTGCTTTATCTGGCATTGCAATATTAAACGGCTTGGTGATGGTATCGTTCATTCGCGAATTACGCAGCTCAGGAATAGGGATTAATCAAGCGATAACAGAAGGAGCGTTAACACGTCTCCGTCCTGTTATAACCACTGCATTGGTTGCATCATTAGGGTTTATTCCTATGGCGCTTAATACAGGGATTGGTTCAGAAGTGCAGCGACCTTTAGCAACTGTGGTGATTGGCGGTATTATTTCAGCGACCTTACTAACGTTATTAGTGATCCCCGCACTGTATCGAATTTTACATAATGAAAAGGAGTCTATTTTGACTGAAAGTGAAACGTTGGAGCAACATGATGCCAACTAAAATAATAAACGTTAGCATAATGATTACGGTGCTTGTTTTGGCTTTTCTGAGCTTTGGGACAATGGCACATGGAGTTGATGACAGTACTCGCGCTTTTTTAGAGCAAAACCAAGGTGTGCAGTTTGTACCATTTATTTATATTGGGGCAAAACACATGATCACTGGTTACGACCATATATTGTTTTTAATCGGTGTGATCTTCTTTTTATATCGCAGTAAAGATGTATTGCTGTATGTCACTATGTTTACCATCGGACACAGTACCACCCTGTTATTGGGGGTACTGAGCGACATTCAAATAAATGCTTACGTGATCGATGCGATTATCGGTTTTTCGGTGATTTATAAAGGCTTTGATAATTTAGGTGGCTTTAAACGCTGCTTTAACTATCAGCCGAATACGCAATGGGCGGTATTAATTTTTGGTCTATTTCATGGTTTTGGACTAGCAACCAAGCTGCAAGAGTTTCAATTACCCGAAGATGGATTACTGACAAATCTGATTGCCTTTAATATTGGCGTGGAGCTTGGTCAATTTTTAGCGCTCGCGGTTATATTAATTGCTATTAATGCGTGGCGTAAACTACCGTCATTTCAACGTTTTTCAACATTTACCAACGGAGCATTGATAAGTGCCGGTTTAATGCTGGTCGGCTTTCAATTAACCGGTTATATAATCAATTAATTAAGAGAAGTATATGCAACATACAGTTAGTTCAAAAACACTTATAAAAGCCAGTATCACCGCTTTATTCGTCGCGATAATCGCCCTTGTGTTATTTATTCTGCCCGCAGAATATAACATTGATCCAACCGGAATAGGTAAGCAATTAGGCGTTACCAAAATAGCCCAAGCATCAGAGCAAAAATCAGTTAAAGCACCAGATTCACTGCAAATGGGCAGTGATGAGTTTCAAACAATTGAAGTTACCATCCCGGCAAATCGCGGAATTGAATATAAATTTGAGATGCAACAATATGAAAAAATGACCTACGAATGGATGACCGATGGCGATTCTTTATATTTTGATTTACACGGAGAGCCTGTAGGTGACACAACCGGTTACTTCGAAAGCTATGCAATTGCCAATTTAAACGAAATGAAGGGCAGCTTTACCGCCCCATTTGCGGGCTCGCATGGCTGGTATTGGAAAAACAACTCAGACAGCCCCGTGGCTATACAACTTTTAGTAAAAGGTCAATTTAAAGTGATTGGCTTAAAAAAGTAAACTTAAAATTTAACCGGAGAAAACAATGAATAAATTAATTTCAATCGTCTTAGTTTGTATTACGTTAATGAGTACTGGTGTTTTAGCACATAGTGATCATGCCCATGGCTACATTAATGATCAACAAGCGATTAGTATCGCAGCTAAATCAATAAAAAAATTGACCTTTAAAGACTATGGTTTTGAAGTTGGAAAATTAAATGATTCTTGGCAAGATATTTCTTCAGAAGCGTTTTCAGTCATAAGCAAGAACGGTGACTATTATGTTGTTCAAGCATCAAATAATAACGGTAGTGATCACGTTTATTTCAAAATAGCTAAAAATGGTCAGCTACTAGATGTAAAACCGAAGAACGATTTCTAAGCTTAAAGGTAAATTGGCACTGTGAGCTTTTACAGTGTCAATTTTCAATTTGTATTTTTGACACTAATTAAATTAGAAGGTAAGGCTTAGTAGGTAATAACTAAAATGGGTGTCGCATTTGTTTTTTATAAAATATTTTTGTATTAGCTGGTCTTTAAGCCGCTTTACTAATGAAAGTTGGCTCTTTTTCGAGAAAAGGAAGGCTTTAGTTGTACATAATATTGAAGAGGGCTTTTTATTCTCACCTAAGCGTCAGTACTTTTGTCGTTTTCTCATTATGAAATTTAAGCTTATGATATAAAAATATATAGCTGTAAGTTCAAGTCTAAACTAATACATGCTATAAATTGGTACATTCTGCTAGTTACTTCCCTTAAGCAGAAATAACTCAGATTCGAGGTCATTAATCTTTTTTAAGTGCTGGTGATTTGAAAGCGCTAGCGCATTGTGAGTAGAAGCCATTTGTGCCATTTGCTCTTTTAAGCCAGCTATTTCCGCTCGATATTTTTCCTTTAACCGCTTTTCGTTGGCAAGCTTTTCACGTAACTTAGTTACATCAGAGCTTTGTTGTGCTTGCTTTTTTGTAATGGCTTTTGATTTTAGTAGTTTGATTCTTTCAATGACATCTGTGTAATAGTAGGCTGAGCCATTACCAAGATTAGCTTCTTCCTCGACAGCAATGGCACTTAAACCTCGTTTGGCATCAATACGTACTGTATCGCCAGAAAGTATCCTGTCAATTGCGCTTAGAAGCTCTAACCTTGTATTCTCTGACTTACTCAAAGCTGTCTAATCTCAATTTCGGGTTTATATGGAGTGTAGCTTATTTCAAAGTAGTCCATAACCTTTTCAGCTGCACGTAATTGCGTAATAAAATGGCTTAGCTGCGATTGAGATAGTTTAGTATGCTGCTCCATTTCAGTTATAGTCTCAACAATCCATTGATGTCGTTTTTGCCAGGCTTGTGCTTTTTTTTCGTCTATAACAACGTTCTCGCAGTTAAAACAGTTGGTTGGTGATACGACTTTTTCCATTCTGCACTCATAACCAGCCATGCAGTATGAGTGAAGTGTACCAGCAATAGATATTCTACCAGCAGATACTTGAGCATATAGAGCATCCCAAGATGAGTATTTAACGGCGGTATTTTCTCTATCTTTAACAACATCTATACCTTTCTTACCATATAGCTTGTCATCTGAGTTATACCACTGATGCAGCAGTTGTGTAGTGACTTCTCTATCGACTTCTTGAAGTAAGTTATTTAGTTCTGAGTCTACTTTTACATGTTTTATTTTGGCTGCGACACCGCCTTCGGAGTACCACTGTGCCATTGGTAAATAAAGGTGTTTGTATTGCTGCTTAATTGCGACATCAGACAGTAAATTATAACGCTTGCCAAACACCGCAAAAGTTCGTCTGAGTTGATGGGTTGTAAAAGCCCAAGGCTTACCTATAACTATCTTTTGCTTGTAAGCGTGTATGTTTAGGTTTGGATTTAGAAGTTTAAACTCATCATAATCTTGCTCATTTACAATAGCACCAGCTTCTTCAACTAAGCGCTTATGATGCAAAGCAAAAGGTGGGCCTGTAAGTATGTTTGGTTTTCTGCTCTTGATCATTTGAACTAACCAAATACTTGATGCTCTCTCATTTTCAACTCTATCATCAGAGAGCATGAGCTGAGTTCTCATATTTTGCGTCAGTAAAGATGCTAGTTCTATTGCTTTTCCAGTTATTGGAGATGTCAACCATTCTGCTTTTTCCGGCACTGCGGGGGTCATTTTACTATGATAGGACTGTAGTGAATAAAACACTTGGTCTTTTAGTTTTAACTTCTTGAAACTATCAGGGTGTAAGCTATAAATCTCGCTTCTTCTCATACCTGAGAAGGCTCCACAAATTATAAAACAGCAAGTAAGAATGTGGGAGTATAACCAATTGAATCTTTGAACATCACTAGGAATTAACTTTTCTGAATCGGCGTTGGAAATATAGCTTTTAAGTATATTGGTAGAAGTTTGGGGTTTAGCCTTAGTTATCTCAGCTTTGTAGTGAGGGGAATCAGATGTTAACCAGTTCCATTGACCTGATTTTATCTTGTTATCTACAGCCGCTTTGCCAATTTCATAGTTTTCTTGCTGCTCGGTATGGATATCTAATAATGTATCTCGAATAGGATAGTAAGTATCTATATACTCGATAGCCTTTGTGTATATGAGTTGCATCAAGCGTGATGGTATAGCGTAATACTGCTCACTTTCTAGTTTGGTTGGGCAACCTAATTGACGGCCTAATTCTGTAATTGATGTCGTCAAAGGTAATGATAGTTTTATGGGGGTTTGGTCCTTAACCGCTTCGATCCAGTTTAATGCGAAAATAAGTTTTGAAGTATATGGCCCACTCATTTTAAGTGACTTTAAATATTCGCAAAACCTAGAAAACTGTATGGGATGGTTAAGGACACAAATCGAATCTGCTTTGATGGATTCTATGTATTTATATACTTGGGTTAAATTGATATTTCTCTCTAAAAATGTTGTGGTTTTTATCATTGCCCCTTGCCTTAAGGTGCCGACAGCAAATAAACCAAGGAATGCGAGTAACTTTTGTTCTTGTAATAGCGAAGTGGTTGTTAAATGTGTAAATGAAGCGCGTTTTTTAGAAACAATTTTTGCATCTACATAGTGTGTTAAATCCCATGTGTTATCGCCAAAGTAACTTATGGTTTTACCATTTTGGTCAATCATTACTGGGATTTTGTTTAAATTGTCCCAATCCTTATTTTCAAAATACTGTATTGCCTGTTCAACAAAAACAGTATTCTCTTTTATAACTTGTTCTGGTGCAGCAAGTAACGGTTTCATAGCATCTCCTTATAAAACCAAATTAAGCGTATCGGGCCAAAAAGGGTGACGGCCAATGGTATGTAGCTTCCGCTCAGCTTGCCTACGCACTTTTAAGTCGATACTAAAAAGCACTTGCTTTATTTTTCTTAGTACTCGATCAAAATTGTTTTTAAAGTGTGACATGTTGAGGTGATCTTCTTTGGCATCCTCTAACGCTTCATAAAAACTCAATAAACACCAAATATCATCAACTTCTTCAACCAGCACTTGATTTGGGCAGGAAAAGCAATTCAATAAGTCTGCACAAGCAAGGTGACTCATATCTACGCTATCGATAGAGGCCTTACGACGAAAACGATCACCAAGGTTGTCAAAAGGGTCTTTACATCCTGTACCTAAGGGCGTTTTTTGACCATTTCCAGATTTAGCATAACGGTTTACGAATTCATCATAGGGTAGTATTTCTAGATTCATTTGCTCAAGAGTTTGTTCTCGTGCTCTACTAATATCACCACATTTAATTGCATTTTCTAAGGTGTTAGCTGTGGCTTGAAGTTGGGCGTTATTTTCTGACTCGTTACCTCTGCTATAGTGCTTTCGAACTACATCAGGTGTATTATTGAGCAACATGGATGTTTCGAGTGAGTTTCCTGTGAGCGCTAAGTAATTAGATGCACCTGTAGCTCTAAAGCGTTTAGCTTCAGGCCTAAGTTGTTGACCATTGTCATCAGTCAAATCGAATATATTAATTAGCCAATTCATATTGGAACGAATATGCGTTGGGCACAAGGGCTTATTTATCCCGTTAAGACATTGATGAAGTAGTCTATTGGCATCTGGAAACAAAACGTGTGTAAGGGTGATCAGGTCATTAATAAAGTTTAGCGCATGCTTTGGAATGTCTGTGCTATGGTTATCGCCGAGCTCGATGGTAACAAATTTATTAGCTCTCTTCTTTAACGCTGTTTGCACAAACCATTTACCTTGCTGTCCCTTCTTTTGTGAAGCTTTGGGAATATCCATATCTCTTATCGTACTAGCGTTTGCCCATGTGTAATAGGCAAGTAAGAAATATGCAGCACAGTAACACTTGGTAATAGCACCACTTACAGGCACTTCGATTTTATTAAAAGAAAAGCTCGCGTATTGGTCGCTTCTCCTTGCTTGAATGTATTCTTTAGGTGAGGTTTGAATTTGCTTGGAAAGCTGAAAATATAGTTCTTTTAGTATTTTAATTAACTTTTTCAATTCAGATTCTGAGTATGCTTGAGTTGGATTTATTTGGCTGCGAAATAGTTTGAATTTAGAAAACCACTCATCAACAGGGTGATCTAGCATCTTCATTATTGTTCTTATACTACTTAACTCACCTTTTGCTGTGTTTGAACTTTTGCTGCCAATTCTAACGCTGTGAACTAGAGCTGTTTCAAATGCATTGATACCCTCTTTTGAATCTGGATTTACGGGAATACTGTCACAAATATTCACATACCGTGTAAATGTTCTAAAAAGGGTATTCATTGTTGTGTCAGTATACTCTGTATTAGTTTTGAATGCTTGATACCACTTAATAACTTGGTTATCTCGGCTAAGTAAAGTACCCCGGCGCATTTCAAAAAGTTTAGGCACTCCTTTGTATTTAAATCTTTGAAAGTCAGGGTATACAAATTGATCACCATAAATATTTAATTTAAGTTTAAGGTCGATATTTAAATTTGATTTGTTAATCACGAGAGATCCTCATGCTCATTGATAACTGACTCCATAACTTGATCTAAAAAGCAAACTGCACGTATCGATGCCTTGCTTCGGTTTATAAAGTTCAGGTATCGCCAAGTTGTTTTCTCATCTTTATGTCCCATCCACCCCATGATTAATGACATAGCATCGAATGGTGACAAGCCAACTTTTTCGTCTAAAAGGGACGCAAGGCGAAATGTACCGTAAGTTGCACGTAAATCATGAGTTCTATGCTGAAAGTGGGTATTTAGCTCATTGCGTATGTAATTACGAGTTAAACTAAAGTGACGCTGTATTGCATTGGTAGTATATGGTTTACCTCGATTGGTGATGAGTAATTCAGCAATAGGCTCATCGGCTTTTGCTTCTCTTTTTAGGCGACGTTCACTAATCAAGTAGCGATACATCCTGTTCATTAATAGTGTTGGAATTTCAATGGTTCTGACTGAGCCAAATTTAGTGAGTACACCGTTATGAGGTCCTATGCTAACTTGAATATGATATTTATTCGGGTCACATCTTTTCACTAGTTTAGCAGGGAAGGTACAGGCTTCTTCTATACGAAGGCCGCACATGAGTTGTAATAGTTGATGTATTTGGAACTCAATTGACTGTTCTTTGAGTGCTCGCGAATATAATTTTACTTCATCTTCTGTAAGAGGATTCAAGCTTTGTTCTGGTGTTCGCTTTGGCACTCGGATCCTCAAGTCTGAACTTCTAACAACATAATTACGATTGATATGCGCAAGCATCCCAGTCGTTTTGATGCTAACAAACTCTACTTCAAATGGTTTATTTTCCTTAGAGAAGTTAATTAACCTCTCGTAATATGCCCACTCGTAGAATTTAATTATATGGTTCATATATACAGCTGCTGTTGAACTATTAAGCTCACCGGCTTTCACTGAGGCCAAAAGATCTTGGTTTCGGAAAATATATGTGGGCTTATTTGATTTGATAGTTGGAAAGTCTTTCCAAGAGAGTTCATGGCTTTTTAAAAAGCGCCAATATCGACTTATGGCACGAACGTTTGAATTAATGTTTTTCGCGCGCTTAACGTTAACGAGGTGATTCATCCAAAGGTTTATTGGCATGACGTATTCACCATCTTCATAAAAGGTAGGAAAGCCTTTTAGCTGAATGCTTGATTTTGTTTTGCAAAAAGGAGTTTGGATCTCAGTTTTAAAATCATCTGATTGAACTATTGTGAGCATAAAAAGCTGACCAATAATTGTACGTTAATTGGTCAGCTTAGTTCGTTTTCCAGAGTTAGCAAATGTAAAGTTTCACTTTTCCAGAGAAAAATTTACATAGTAACAAACTCTTCTGAGCCAGTCGGGTGTATAGCAACCACAGCATCAAAGTCAGCTTTAGTTGCGCCCATTTTCATGGCGACAGCAAAACCTTGAATCATTTCGTCTACAGCAAAACCTATACCATGCAAGCCGACCACTTTTTCATCTGGACCTGCGCACACTAGCTTCATTTTACAAGGCTGGCGATGTTGCGTAACCGCGGTATACATAGCGGCAAAAGCTGATTGGTATACTTTTACGTTTTCTGCACCGTATTGCGATATAGCTTCTTGCTCTGTTAAGCCAATAGTACCAATGGGTGGGTGACTAAATACTACTGTAGGAACTAAGCTGTAATCCATTTTTAAATCATCTGGCAGTTCTTTATTAAATAAGCGCTCAGATAAAGTACGCCCAGCTTTAACTGCTACTGGGGTAAGCTCAATGCCGTTTTCGATAATGTCGCCCACAGCGTATACGTTTTCAGCTGTGGTATTTTGGTACTCGTCTACTTTAACAAAACCTTTGCTGTTAACTTCTACGCCTGCTGCAGCAATATTAATTGCATTTGTGGTTGGCTCGCGGCCAATAGCCCAAATTACTTGGTCTACGTTATGGCTTTTACCATTATCTAAATGCAAGGTTACTGAGCCGTCGTCTTCTTTAACCAATTTATGTGGTACAGATTCGGTATGCAGCGTAGGGCCTTCTTTTGCCATTACTTCAACTAGCGTATCGATTATATATGGGTCAAAGTTACGCAGTGGTGCGTGTTTACGCACAAATAAATGCGTGTCAGTGCCCAAGCTATGTAGTACGCCTGCAAGCTCTACAGCAATGTAACCTGCGCCAATAACAGCAACGCGTTTAGGTTGCTCTTTAAGCTCAAAAAAGCCATTAGAGTCAATGCCGTGCTCAGCACCTTCAATGTTTGGAATGCTTGGACGACCGCCAACAGCAATTAAAATATGATCAGCAGTATAATGCTCACCATCTACTTCAACTGTTTTATTATCTACAAATTTAGCAAAGCCTTTAATTACGGTAACGCCGTTGTTTGCAAGGCCATTATCGTAACCTTTATGGATTCGGCCAATGTAGGCTTCGCGGCTTTCTACTAATTTGCCCCAATCAAAACCTTTTACTTCAACATTAAATCCGTAATCAGGCGCATATAAATTAATTGCTTCAGCAACTTGAGCACCATGCCACATTACTTTTTTAGGCACACACCCTACGTTTACACATGTGCCACCCATATGTTTTGCTTCAATAAGTGCTACTTTAGCGCCACGCATTGCCGCACGGTTCGCCGACGCAATACCGCCGCTACCACCGCCAATTGCAATATAATCAAAATGCTGAGCCATGTTTAATCCTCAAAGTTTATTTAACTGTATTGTGCCGATGATAGCATATGCTCAAGGCAAATCACTTAATCAGCATAGGTAAAATTACCATACACCCTGTATAAACGAAAAAGATCTTATTGCGATCAGCATAAGCTTAAATGCTCTTGTATTTAGTCACTTTGCCCCAACTTTAATGCTTATAATGCACAAATTTGAGAAAAATATGACCAATGCAAACACTAACCCATTAATTGGGCTTGAAGGCCTACCGCCATTTTCAAAAATAAAGCCAGAGCACGTAGTGCCAGCACTAAAGCACGGGATTGAGCAGTGCCGCCAAGCCATTGAAGATGTGCTTGCTAAAAAATCATACACTTGGAACGATTTAGTACTGCCACTAGAAGAAGCTGATGATAAATTATCACGGATGTTTTCGCCGGTATCGCATTTAAATTCGGTAATGAATAACGACGAACTACGTGAGCAATACGAGCAATGTTTACCACTTATTTCTGAGTACTCAACTTTTGTAGGGCAGCATCAAGGTTTGTTTGCAGCTTACAACGCGTTATATAACAGTGATGAATTTAAAACCCTCACTACCGCTCAGCAAAAGTCGATTACTAATACACTACGCGATTTTAAATTATCGGGTATTGCACTAGAGCCCGCGCAGCAAAAACGTTATGGCGAAATTAGCGCGCGTTTATCAGAGCTGGCCTCTAAATTTGGCAACAATGTTATGGATGCCACATTGGCTTGGCATAAACACATTACCGATGAAAGTGAACTGGCTGGTTTACCAGAGTCGGCGTTGGCTTTAGCTGCCGATACCGCAAAAAGTAAAGAATTAGACGGCTGGGTATTTACGCTCGATTTTCCATCGTACTTACCTATTATGACCTACGCCGATAATCGCGAATTACGCGAAGAAACATACACAGCGTTTTCTACACGTGCGTCTGATCAAGGTCCTAATGCGGGTGAATTTGATAACTCAGCAATTATGAGCGAAGAGCTAGCGCTACGTCATGAACTAGCACAGCTGCTTGGCTTTAATAGCTACGCTGAAAAGTCACTTGCCACTAAAATGGCTGAGACGCCTGCACAAGTATTCTCATTTTTAGAAGACCTAGCGGCTAAATCAAAACCACAAGCAGAGCAAGAACTTGCAGAGCTACAAGCCTACGCAGAGCAAAAACACGGTATTACCGAACTAGCAGCGTGGGATTTTGGTTATTACGGCGAAAAGCTTAAGCAAGACAAATACGCCATTTCAGACGAAGTACTCCGCCCGTATTTTCCAGCTAATAAAGTATTAAGTGGTTTGTTTGAAACAGTTAACCGTTTATTTGGCATTAGCGTAAAAGAAGTCAGTGATTTTGACAGCTACCACAAAGATGTACGCTTTTTTGAAATATACGACAGCAGTAATACGTTACGTGGCCGTTTTTATCTCGACTTATATGCTCGCGATCATAAACGTGGTGGCGCATGGATGGACGACTGTATGGGGCGCAAAGTACGCGCTAGCGGCGAATTGCAAACACCAGTGGCGTATTTAGTTTGTAACTTTAACAAGGCAATAGGCGATAAACCGGCCTTGTTTACTCATAACGAAGTAACTACATTATTCCATGAATTTGGCCATGGTATTCATCATATGCTAACTCAGGTAGATGCAGCGCCTGTTGCAGGCATTAACGGCGTTGCATGGGATGCGGTAGAGCTACCAAGTCAGTTTTTAGAAAACTGGTGCTACGAAGAGCAAGCACTTAGCTTTATTTCAGGGCATTACGAAACCGGCGAGCCACTACCAAAAGAGCTACTAGATAAGTTACTAGCGGCTAAAAACTATAACTCGGGCATGCAAATGCTGCGTCAGTTAGAGTTTTCGTTATTCGACTTTAAAATACATAACGACTACGTAGCCGGTGAGCCATGTAATATTCAAGCTGTGCTTAACGACGTACGTAGCCGCACCTCGGTGATTAAAGCGCCAGAATTTAACCGCTTTCAGCATGGCTTTAGCCATATTTTTGCCGGTGGTTATAGCGCAGGTTATTACTCGTATAAATGGGCAGAAGTACTCTCTGCCGATGCTTATTCTAAATTTGAAGAAGAGGGCATTTTTAACCCAGAAACAGGGCGAGCATTTATGCAGCACATCCTAGAAAAAGGCGGCAGCGAAGAGCCAATGGAATTATTTAAAAACTTCCGTGGCCGCGAGCCAAATGTTGACGCACTTCTTCGCCACAGCGGTATTGCTGCCTAAAGTATAAAGTTAACTCTATATACTTTGAGTTACTCACCAATATATAGCGGTCAGTTTTCATTATGAAACTGA
>TARA_R110000850_G_scaffold27630_2_pt1 | contig 24145 bp, 19 predicted proteins | sample TARA_R110000850 | Tara Oceans TARA_R110000850 (sample SAMEA4397586) | marine metagenome | biome: Polar Biome; feature: [SRF] surface water layer (ENVO:00010504); material: water (ENVO:00002006), including particulate matter (ENVO:01000060) such as... | depth 5 m | reverse complement strand
ATCCGGCCCCGGAGTGACTTCAAGTTCGAACACCTGCGAGGCCGTGGAGACGAAGGCGTCCCGGTCCCCCGCCTTGAACACCCCGTTGACCGGGACGGCGTCCAGCGATGTCGCGTCCAGTTCGATCTTCGCCGTCAGGTACCGGTTCACTTCGGCCACGGCCAGACGCAGCGGCGTATCGCGGAAGACGATACGCCCGTCCGTCCAGCTGGTCTCTGCCTGCACATCGACAGACCGGACAGCGACCTCTCCGGCGCTGACGCGGGCATGCTGGCCGGCCGCCATCCGCTGCACCGCCCTGCCCTCCCCCGCCGGCGCCACATCGACCACGCCCGACACCAGGGTCACGCTGACGGCGGCGCCGTCGCGGCGAACATCGAAGACCGTGCCGACCGCCGTCACCTGCGTCCCGCCCGCCTGGACGACGAACGGCCTCGTCCGGTCGTGCGCCACGGTAAAGAGCGCCTGTCCGTGCTCCAGATCCACGAGGCGCTGATCGCCCGCGAACCGAACCCTGACCCGCGAGGCCGTATCCAGCCGGATCGACGATCCGTCCGACAGCTGCACCACGCGCTGCTCGCCCACGGCCGTAACGAAGACCGTCCTGCTCTGCATCCAGGCCCATCCGCCGATCGCCAGCGCCGCCGCCGCGCCGACCGCCGCCAGGCCCAGAAGACCGCGTGGCACCGCACGGGGTCGAGCGCTGCCAGCCTTGCGCGACATCGCAGCATCAAGGGCCTCCAGGATGGCGGGATCGTCCGCCACCTTGCCCGTATCAGCCCAGACCTTCTCGACACGGCGGTAGGCTTCGGCGTTCGCCGGCGCCGCGCGCCAGGCGAAGAATTCCTCGATCGTGTCGGTACTGACGTTGCGCGCGCCCAGACGGGCGTGCCAGGCGGCCGCCTCGGTCTCCGCGGTTTCAACCCGGACCGTCGGGCTGGTCATGGTGCGCCCCATCTCTAGCGCCGAAGCTGGGCTGCGCAATGAGCCAGGGCCTTGGTCATGCGCCACTCAACGGTTTTGGGACTGATCCCGAGCTGCTCTCCGATCTGAGTGTTCGTCAGACCGCCGAACCGGGATAGCACAAAGACATCGCGAAGGGGCACAGGCAAGCTGAGGACCAGCTGTTTGGCCAAAACCTCATCCGTCTGGGCGGGCATCTCAACGCCCCAGCCGTCCAGTTGACCAACTTCACGGGCGCAACGAGCCCGACGATCTCGCCCGGCATAAAGGTCCGCCGCCAGATTTGAAGCGATGCGCAGCAAGAGCGCTTTGGGATGCCGGATGCCCTGACTGGCTTGATACGGGCCGACCCGCAGCCAAGTTTCCTGAAACAAATCCTCCGCATCTTGAACACCGTATCGCCTTACCAGCCGAGCCTTCAGCCAAGCGGCGTAACGATCGTAAAAAGCCGATATGGCCCCCCGTCCGGGATCACCTAGTCGATCAGAGCCGTGGGACACGGATGTCTCCGCCTAACAGCGTATCGGCGAGTCACTTCAACTGGCCGTTCGAGAATCTAGCGGACAGCCAGAATGGTTACTATAGTGACTGGCCCGACGCGCTCAAATCCGTGCGCCTATGGCGATGGAGTTGCGGGCTCAATTTGGTCAGAATGTTCGGCGCGCTCGGCTCTGGCGAGAGATCACGATCGAAGGATTGGCCGAGGACGCTGGCCTATCCTACAGTTACCTCGGCGAGATCGAGCGAGGGCTGAGAAACCCAACCTTGGCAGTCATCGAAAGACTCGCGGTTAGCTTGGCGGTGGAGCCGCATCTGCTTCTGCGGCCATTGGAGGCCCAATAAGGCTCTCGGGCACACCGCATATGTGCGGTGTCTTCCCTTCCCACACCACGTTCGCGAGCGAAGTTACTATAGTAACTGGCCCAAATTGCCGATCTGGCTGTGTTAGCCGGGATGGGTCTAGCGGCAGATTTCGGACGGAATGTGCGTGAGCGACGGCAGGCCGCCGGGATCACCCTGGAAGCTTTCGCTCACGATGTTGGGCTGTCGTACAGCTACGTTGGGGAACTGGAACGCGGTCGCCGTAACCCAACCCTCAAAGTGGTGGAGCGCATCGCGATTGCGTTAGGTGTGGATCCTCTAAAACTCCTCGCTCCCTAGGCACCTATTGCATGCCGGGCTCGGCTCGCGGCTCACATGCGCTAGGAGCGGTCATTCACTTAGCGCTACAAAGACGACATTCAGCCTAGGCCGCTGCTGGGTGGCTGAGCTGATATTTCTGTAGGCGGAGGACCGGCATCACGCCACCAGCGAAATCGTTGGTTGTTGACGGCAACAAGCTCAACTGTACCTACTGGCGCATGAAATACGATGGTGACGACGTCCGGCTCAGCGCCACCGATCTGGTCGGGCATCTGAACTGCCGCCATCTCACCGAGCAGGACAGGGCCGTCGCCCGGGGAAGCTTGCCGGAGCCCAAGGTTTGGGATCCGGCGTTGGAGGCTCTCTGGGAGCGCGGCAAGCAGCATGAGGCGAGCTACGTCGACCACCTCACAGATCAGGGTCTGGAGATCGTCACCATCGACGGTGTCGATATCACCCCAGAGGCCGTCGCCGAAACCACAGCGGCGATGCAGGCGGGCAAGGCCATTATCCTTCAAGGTGCCCTGCGGACGGGCGCTTGGGCTGGTCGGACGGATGTGCTGCGCCGCATCGAAACGCCGAGCGCGCTCGGCGACTGGTCATATGAGGTAGAGGATACGAAGCTCGCCCGTGAAACCAAGGGCAGCACCGTCCTGCAGATCAGCCTCTACTCGGATTTGCTCGCGGACGTGCAGGGTCGTTCCCCCGAGTTGATGCACGTCGTCGCCCCCTACACCGACTTCACGCCCGAGACGTTTCGCACAGCGGATTTCGCCGCCTACTACCGCGTCGTGAGGCGCAGCCTGGAAGCGGCGGTCGCCAACCCGGCCGATGGCCAGACCTATCCCGAGCCCAACCCGTTCTGTGAAATCTGTCGCTGGCGCGACATCTGCGATCAACGGCGACGGGCTGACGATCATCTCAGCCTGGTGGCGGGGATTTCCAAGAACCAGATGGTCGAACTCGTCGAACGGGCCATCAACACCACAGCCGCTTTGGCCACGATGCCGGTGCCGATCTCCTGGAAGCCCGAACGTGGCGCAGCCAGTTCCTACGTCCGCGTGCGGGAGCAGGCGCGGGTGCAGTTGCAGGCGCGCGAGACGGGCGCGAGCGTCTTCGAGCTGCTCGACCACCAGGAGGGGTTTGGTCTGTCGCGCCTGCCCGCCCCCTCTTCCGGGGACGTCTTCCTGGACTTCGAGTCGGATCCTTTCGTGGGTGAGCACGGACTTGAATATCTGCTCGGCTACGAGCACCAGGCCGAAGACGGCCAGTGGACCTATACTCCCCTCTGGGCCCTGACCCGGGCGGACGAGAAGGCCGCTTTCGAGCAGTTCATCGACTTCATCATGGCGCGCTGGGATCGCTTTCCCGACCTCCACATCTATCACTTCGGCGGTTACGAGACGGGCGCACTCAAGCGGCTGATGGGCCGCTACGCCACGCGGGAAGACGCCCTCGATCGCATCCTTCGCGGCCTCCTGACTGTCGACCTTCTCAGCGTCACCCGCCAGAGCCTCCGTGCCGGCGTAGAGAGCTACTCCCTGAAGAAGCTCGAGCCGTTGTATGGCTTCATGCGCGACACGAGCTTGCCCGACGCCCGGCTGGCGCTCACGCGGCTGCAGACCAGCCTCGAACTGAATGACCTGGCCGCGATCGACGACGCGGATCGCGCCACCGTGCAGGCTTATAACCGCGAGGACTGCGTCTCGACACGCCATCTGCGGGGCTGGCTCGAGGAACTGCGGGCGGAACGCGTGGCGGGGGGCGCCGACATCGCGCGGCCGGATCCGGGCGACGGCGCCCCGTCCGAGAAGGTTGGGCAATGGCTGGCCACCATCGCGCCCCTTGTCGAGGCCTTGACGGGCGACGTCCCCGCCGACCCGCTGGAGTGCACCCAGGAGCAACACGGCCGCTGGCTGCTGGCCAATATGCTGGAGTGGCACCGGCGCGAGGACAAGGCGACCTGGTGGGAGTTCTTCCGCCTTAAGGACCTGACCGCGGCCGAACTGATCGATGAGAAATCGGCCCTGTCAGGCTTGACCTTCGAAGGCATCGTGGGAGGCACGCCGGCCGCGCCTATCCATCGCTACCGGTTTCCGCCGCAGGACACCGACGTCCGGCCCGGCAAGGCGCTGCAGTATGTGGGCGGCCACCCCATGGGCGCGGTGGAAGATATCTCCTCCGCCGCCCAAACCGTCGACATCAAGACTCGCAAGGATACGGCGGCGCTGCACCCCGAGGCCGTGTTCGTCCACGAGTATGTGTCGCCCGAACCCATGCAGCTGTCCCTGGTCCGTCTCGCAACACACGTGGTCGCGCACGGCATGGCGGGCGAGGGGCCTTACGCCGCCGCGCGGGCGCTGCTGATGCGGTACGGTCCACCCCTTCTTGACGGCGCCGATCTGAGGATTGAAGGCGAGACGACGCTCGACGCAGCGCGCCGCATCGCGACGCACCTCGCCGCCGGCGTGCTGCCGATCCAAGGCCCGCCGGGCACCGGGAAGACCTACACAGCCGCCCACATGATTTGCGCACTGGTGGCGCAAGGAAAGACCGTGGGCGTCGTCGCCAACGGCCACACGGTGATCCGCAACCTCCTCAACGCGGTGGTCGAGGCCGCCGACGAGACGGGCGTCGACGTCCAGTGCGTTCAGAAGCCCAAGGAGAAGGAAGACGACTCCCACCGGATGCGGATCGTCACCAGGACCGCCGACCTGTTCGCCGCCCTTGGCGTCGGCTGTCACGTGGCCGGCGGTACGGCGTGGCTCTGGTCGTCGCCAGACGCCTTCCAGACCGTGGATGTCCTGTTCGTCGATGAAGCCGCACAAATGTCGCTCGCCAACGTCCTGGCCGTTTCACAGGCGGCGTCGACGCTGGTGCTGGTCGGCGATCCGCAGCAACTCGACCAACCGACCCAGGGCAGCCATCCGGAAGGCACCGAGTGCTCTGCCCTGCACCATCTCCTGAATGGCAAACAGACCATCGCCCCGGAGGAAGGCCTCTTCCTCGAGGAGACCTGGCGGCTCTGCCCGTCCATATGCGACTACACGTCCGAACTATTTTACGAGAGCAAGCTCAGCCCGCGCCCTGGATCCGAAGCGCAAGCCATCGTCGGTGCCGGCGCATTCAGCGGCTCAGGATTGCGATTCGTGTCCGTCCCACACAGCGGCAACCAGAGTTCGTCACTCGAGGAGGCCGCGGCCATCGCCGCTATAGTCAAGGATCTCGTCGACGCGGGGGCCAGCTGGATTGACCGCAAGGGCTCACATCCCTTGACCCTCGAAGACATCCTAATCATCGCGCCCTATAACGCCCAAGTCTACGAGATCCAGCGGCGGATCCCCGGGGCCAAGGTTGGAACCGTCGACAAGTTCCAGGGTCAGGAGGCGGCGATCGCCATCTACTCGATGGCCACATCAAGCCACGCCGACGCCCCCCGGGGCATGGAGTTTCTCTACAGCCCCAACCGCCTGAATGTCGCCACCTCACGGGCGAAATGCCTCTCCATCATGGTCGGATCGCCCAGCGTGTTCGAAGCCGACTGCCGCACGCCCCGGCAGATGCAGCTGGCCAACGCCTTCTGCCGGTATCTCGAAGTCGCAAGCTAGTGTCGGTCAGCCTCTTGGCGCCGCCACACCGGCCGGAATGAGGCTGCACCCGCAACGCCTATGCACCAGGGCGGCCCAGGCACCGCGGCCAGAGGCGGCCTCCAGGACCGTCGGCGAGCGTCACAACAGGCGACAATGGCGTTGCCCGTATCTAGAGCCGCCCCGCGGCCCGCAGTCGCGCCTGAACCTCGGACGCGAACGCCACCTCTTCGGCATCGACCTCGCCGTCCGCATCGATCACGCGCCGCATCGACAGCATGAGGGCGGCGGGGTCGCCTTCTCCGGCGCATAATCGATTCAAAGCGCGCTCGAACGCCCGCTCATCCGGCACGATAGACGCTACGCGCTTGCGGATCGTGGGTTCATGAAGCGGTTCGTCCGATCTCAGCATGACATGTCTGACGACCTGCTCCCGTTCGTCCTCGTCGAAGTCGCCGTCAGATGCACCGACGAAGCTGAGAATGATGATCTCGTCCCGGCAATCCTGCAGCGCGAGGAGTTCGGGCGATCTCGCGGCGACCTCGCTCGCCGTCATCATTTTCAGAAGCGGATGCTCGCGGAAGAATTCGAGACCGTCCTCGTGCACTTCGCCGGTCGCCAAGTCGGTCGCCTCGACCACCCGTGACGCCATGAACATTCTCATCGCCGAGCGCATATAACAGTAGCCTGTCAGCCTGACGTCCGTGACCTCATGCTTGAGGCTGTTCAACGTCACGCACCGTCCCGACAGGGCATTCCGGGCGTCCGAATAGATCAGGTGAAACGCCATCGGCGGGGCTGGCGGATCATCGACCTCGACGTACATCCCGTGATCGTCGAACTCATGCCCCTTGATCGGCCGTCCGAGCCGTTCGGCGCGCGACTGAGTGAGGTTGCGCCTGAGCCCGGCTTTGGCCGTAAGAAAATGGTCGATGGTCAGCGTGGTCATGACAGCGCCCCTTCCATCAGCAGCTAAGCTGCGCGCATGACGAGAGTCTAGTGCATCCCGGGACTCGTGGGGTCCACCAAGACCTCTGGAGCCACGGAACTGTTTGGAGTGGATCGCCACACTCACAGATAGTAGCCTGACCATCCTGCGGGGGTGGCATGGGTTTCTGGTTCTGGGTATTGGCGCTAGCCGCCCTGGTCGTCTGGTTGAACCTGCGGGGAGCCAGCCGCAGGGCCGCGCGCTCTGCGTCACGTCCAGCCGCGCCGTCGCGTCTCGAAACTGCGCGACTGACGATAGATCTCTCGGTCCCCTCCGATCCAGCGTCCTCACAGGCGTCTGTAGCCATTATTGACCTGGACGCCTGGATGGCAGGGTTGGCGGCGGACGACCTTCGGCTTGTCGAGCACTACGGGATCAAGCGCACATCGCAGGGATTCTTCTGCAGGCATCGGCGGTTCGACACCGTTGATCGAGTGCTGGACCACGCGCGGGCGCTCCAGAGCGGCGCCGCAGTGGCCCCGCCGGCAATGGACGTTCATTCGATATCGCCATCGCCGAGGCCGGACCGGGCCGATCAGAACGACGCAATCGGAATTGAACAACCGCCGTCGGCGAATTTCCCCAGGCCCGATAATGTCCGGCCGCGCTGGTACGGATCGGCTGAGCCCATAGAGATCGGCGGCGTCAGGATCGCCTCCCCGATGATCTACGTCGGCCCCACACGCTCATATGACACGCCGCGAGACCGTGTGGATCCGACGGCTCGAGTAGGGCTGACCGGAGAGGACCAACTCGGCATCGCCCTGTCGTACTGGCCCTCCTATCATGCCTTGTCGCCCGGGGGCCGCCGCACCTATCTGGATTGGCTGGCCGGCGGGCGCACGACGAGGGTGGGGATCGGCTATGTCTTCATCTTCTTCTACGGACTCGAACGCCGTCTGTTCGTCGACAACGCCCGCGCCGAACTCGACGTCATCATCGCCGAAGTCGAACGCCTCTACGCGCAATACCAGGACAACAACTCCTTCCACGGCTATGCGAAACGACTACTGACGGCCGCGAGACTGGTCCGCAGCGCGGCGGCACAGGCCCCAGAACTCTCCCCTGACCTCCGGGCCGGCGACTGGGAGATGCCGCTGTCGGTCCGCCGTTATCTCGGCGGAAAGCTGGCAACCGGAGAGGCGCTCCAGGCGGATGATTGCCTCCTCTGGATCCTCGGCATGCCCGACACCTATCTGGGAGCGGCGGGCCGCCGCTGTTTTCCAGAGCTGACCGAGCTCTGGCGGCATCGGTTTGCCCAACTCTATCCCGAAGGGATCAAGGTCCGGGCCCCGAAGCGCCCGCTGAGCGCCCAGTATCGCGCGGCGAGCAGCGAGTTCCAGGTCAATCTGTCCATCGGCGACCTGCCCGACATCGCAGCCCTGACGCAGCCGGTCACCCGCCTACGTGATCTGTTGCTGAGCTGGCAACCTGAACTCGACGCACTGAGCCGCCTCTTGCTGAAACGGCCGGATGCTAGGGACACGCTCGAGGGAGCCCTTTGCCTGCCCTCGGATACGGTCGATCTACGTTTCGGCGAAAGAGTCGGGGCTGTCCGGGCCGCTATGAACCGGCTGCTCGGCGACGCACAGATGTCCAGCGCGCGCACGCGCGAGGTTCTGGCCCTTCTTGAGATTGAAGACGGCGACGACAAGCTGCCCGTTACACTGCAACGTCATATCGCCGTGCTGCTGGATCGCCTCGGGTTTGCCTTCGAACCCGATCGCCGCCACACCGAGGCGTCCCTGAACCGCGACGGCACCCTCGTTCTCTTCAAGGGCTCAACGGGTGCCCCCGCCCAGACCAGCGCGACATTCATCGCGGCGCGCACCCTGGTCGAGATCGCGCTTCTCGCCGCGGCTTCGGACGGCGAGGTCGTACCTGCCGAACTCGACCAGGTCGCAACAGACCTCGCCGCGCTTCCGGAGCTCTCCACCGACGAGCGGCGGCGCCTCTCGGCCCATGCCTTGTGGCTTAGCCGTGACCCGCCCCGTCTCCAGGCCGCGCTGAAGCGTCTCGGCGCCCTCCCCGCGAAAGCCACGCGCGCGGCGACCCAGGCCGCCGTCTCCACGGTCCTGGCCGACGGTCGCGTCTTGCCGGTCGAGGTGCGCTTTCTCGAAAAGCTCCACAAGGCGCTGGGTCTGCCCCAGGACGAGGCCTACGCCGCACTGCACCGGGGAACAGGGCGCGCGGATGAACCGGTCACTGTGGCCGCCGCGGAATGCGCGGCCGGCGTCCCGCTTCCGCCCGAAGCTGACGCGGTCGTCGCGTTCGATGCGACCCGCCTGGCGCGGATTCGGGAGGAGACGTCACAGGTGTCCGCCCTCCTCACGAGCATCTTCATCGAGGACCCGGTGGACGCGATGCCGGCGCGGGCTGTTGCGACGTCCAGCTCACGGTTCGAGGGTCTCGACGCGCGGCATGCCGATCTTCTGTCGGCCATCCTGACGGCCGGTCGGCTGGATCAGGACGCCTTCGCGGCCCGGGCTCGTGACCTCAAACTCCTGCCCGGCGGCGCGCTCGAGACGATCAACGAATGGGCCTTCGAGATCTTCGACGAAGCCCTCCTCGAGGAAGACGACGACATCTATCCGGCCAGCCACCTCCGGGATCGGCTGAGCGCCCTGGAGAACGCAGCATGACCACCACAGCCCCGCTCAAGACGCGCGACCGCGACACCATTCTCCAGGCCCTGGCGGCGGGTGTCGTGCCGCGGACGGGTCTCGCCCACATCCAGGTCGGGCGAGCCGGAGAGGTGGGCGCGCTGGTGCGCGACATCGACCGCATCGCGGACGGGGGATCCGCGGTGCGCTTCGTCATCGGCGAGTACGGCGCGGGCAAGACCTTCTTCCTCAACCTGGTGAGGCTCATCGCGCTGGAGCGCAAGTGCGTGACGATCCACGCCGACCTCGCGCCCGATCGCCGAATTCACGCGACCGCCGGACAGGCCAGGGGGCTTTATGCCGAGGCGGTTCGCAATCTGGCGACGCGGACCAAGCCGGACGGCGGCGCGCTCGCCACGGTCGTCGAGAAATTCATCACCGAATGCGTGCGCGACTCGGAAGAAAGGGGGACGGCGGTGGAGGCCGCCATCGACGCACGGCTCGCCGCCCTTCAGGTGCATGTCGGAGGATATGACTATGCGGCCGTGCTCAAGGCCTACTGGCGCGGCAGCGAGACCGACGACGCCGGCCTGACCGGGGCGGCCCTTCGCTGGCTAAGAGGCGAGTATTCGACGAAGACCGAGGCGCGGCAGGCGTTGGGTGTGCGCAACATCATCGACGACGGAGATGTTTACGACAGTCTGAAGCTGCTCGCCGCCTTCGTCCGGCTCGCCGGATATGCAGGTCTGGTCGTGGTCTTTGACGAGATGGTCAATCTCTACAAGCTGCAGAGCGCCCAGGCGCGAAACCAGAATTTCGAACAGATCCTGCGCATCGTGAACGACGGCCTGCAAGGCAGCGCCTCCGGGATCGGGTTCGTGTTCGGCGGCACGCCCGAGTTCCTCATGGACTCACGCCGCGGGCTCTATAGCTACGAGGCGCTCCAGTCCCGCCTCATGGAGAACGCCTTTGCCGGCCAGGGACTCATCGACCTCTCCGGCCCCGTTGTTCGCCTGCAAAGCCTGACGCCGGAAGACCTGCTCGTGCTGCTCGCCAACATCCGCAACGTCTTCTCCCAAGGCGATCCAGCCCGCCACCTCGTTCCGGACGAAGCGCTGCCGCTATTCATGACCCACTGCAACAAACGGATCGGCGAGGCCTATTTCCGGACGCCCCGGAACACCATCAAGGCCTTCGTCCAACTTCTCGCCGTGCTTGAACAGAACCCGGGACAGGGCTGGAGCGAGCTGATCGGCGGTGTGGACGTGGCCAATGACACCGAGGGTGCCCGCGATCACGAGGTGGCCGACGAAGCGACGGATGACGGCCTGGCGACCCTGCGGCTCTAGGATGGAGACGTTTGACCGGCTGCATCCGCAGGTTCGCAAATGGGTTCGGGAACAGGGTTGGTCCGAGCTCCGTCCTGTCCAGGTGAACGGCATCGAGGCGGTCCTGGAACATGACCGGGACGTGCTCATCTCCGCCTCGACAGCCGCGGGGAAAACCGAAGCGGTGTTCCTGCCCCTCCTCACACGGGCCGCGGAACGGGAAGCCCCGGGCCTCTCCGTCCTGTACGTCAGTCCGCTCAAGGCGCTGATCAACGACCAGCATAGGCGACTGGAGCTGTTGTCCGAGCGGCTCGAACTGCCGGCTGCGAAATGGCATGGCGACGCGCCCGCCGGCCCCAAGGCGCGAATCATGAAATCGCCTGCGGGGGTGGTGCTGATTACGCCCGAATCCATAGAAGCGCTGTTCCTGCGCCGGACACGGGACGCCGAGCGACTGTTCGCGGGACTCGACGCGATCATCATCGATGAACTGCATGCATTCCTGCAAGGTCCACGCGGTCTCCATCTCGCAAGCCTGTTGCGGCGGATCGACCTGCTGATCGGCCGTCGGGTGCGTCGGATCGGCCTTTCGGCAACTCTCGGGGATATGGCCTTCGCCGCGACATGGATGAACCCGCAAGCGCCCGACACCGTTGATCGCGTCGCCGAAACCTCCGGGTCTCCAGAGCTTCGCCTGCAGGTTCGGGGCTATGAGGAGCCGCCCGAAAGTGATCCCGGGGCCGACGCCCTGGAGGGCGAGGCACCGCAGGCCCTGGACGTCATTTCCGACCACCTGTTCGAGACGCTGCGCGGCGACAACCATCTGGTCTTCGGCGGCTCGCGCAGAACGGTCGAGGCCCTGTCAAACCGGCTTCTGAGTCGATCAGAGCAGGCGGGCGTGCCCAACGAGTTCCTCCCCCACCACGGGAGCCTTTCCAAGGAGCTCCGCGAGGAACTGGAGCGCCGCCTGAAGGCCGGCAAGCTGCCGACGACCGGCGTGGCGACGACGACTCTCGAGCTCGGAATCGACCTCGGGTCGGTGAAGAGTGTGGCCCAGATCGGTGCCCCCCGTTCCCTCGCGGGCTTGCGCCAGCGACTGGGGCGAAGCGGGCGCCGCGCCGGGGCGCCGGCCATCCTTCGCATCTATACGCGCGAGCGACATCTGGGGCGCGCCCTTGATCCCCTGGATCGCCTTCGTCCCCAGACCATCAGGGCGGTCGCGGTGGTGCGGCTCCTGCTGGCCCGCTTCCTGGAGTCGCCACGATCGGATCCGGCGGTGGTCACTGTCCTGATCCATCAGCTCCTGTCGATTATTGTGGAGCGAGGGGGCGTTAGGCCGGATGGCCTCTACCGGATTCTCTGCGAACAGGGCCCCTTGTCCTCGATTGAGATCGCCGACTTCATCGAATTGCTCCGCCATCTCGCCACGCCGGGACTGGCCGTGATCGAGCAGTCGCCCGATGGCCTGATTATGCTCGGACCCGAGGGAGAGGCCCTGACGTCAGCGCGCGACTTCTATGCGGTGTTCGAGACGGACCAAGAATGGAAGCTGCTTCACGGTGCCCGACCCCTCGGTCAGATTCCGATTTCCAATGTGCTGGCGACCGGCAGTCTGCTTGCCTTCGCTGGCCGGCGATGGCGGGTAGTCGATGTCGATGATCGGGCCCGCGTCTTGTCGGTCGCCCCCCATCCAAGCGGACGCCTGCCCAAATTCGACCGTCAGTCGAACGAACCGCTCGACGACCGCATCCTTGAGGAAATGCGCAAGGTCTATCTGGACGCCGACATGCCGGAGTGGCTGGACGCCCAGTCTCTGACATTCTTGACCCAAGGACGGGAAGCCTTCGCGGACCTGGACCTTGAACGCACCGGCCTCGTCAGGTCGGGGAGCGACACCCATGTGCTGTTATGGCGGGGAACCGCGATGAACAATGTGGTCGCCGTCGCGCTGACGGCTGCGGGTATCGGCTGCGAAGCGCACGATCTCGGCGTCACCTTGGCGGACACGACGGCCGAGAAAACGCGAAGCCTGCTTATGCAGCTTGATCGTTCGCCCTCGGCTGAAGCGCTCAGCGAGTTTGTCGAGAACCTTCAGAGTGCGAAATACGATCATCTGGCACCGACAAGCTTGCTGCAAAGGCTCTGGGCGAGAAGGCACGCAGTCATTTGTGATGAGCTTCCGGCTATCGCCGCGGTTGCGGAAACTTGGCCGGCCTGATCCGAGGGGCAACGAAGCTGCGGCCTAGTTTCACGAAATGCGGATACGATTCGAGGTTGATGAGGCGCCCAGTAGCGGACGTTGGCACCGCGGCCCAGGTCAGTCAGTCTCCTGACTGCGGAGGGCATGCCTGACGCCTTCCACTGGCGACACGAGAAATGACATGGCTGAGAACGAAGGCAATGATGGCGTGGGGCTTAGCGACGACGACTTTTCGTTTGCGTCTTTGCTGGCCTTCCAACGTCGGATGGAGGCCGATCCCGATGCCGTCACCGACGACGAGATTCGGGAGGAATATGGGAGCGACATCTCCCCCGCCGAACTTCGGGAAATCTTCCGCCGAAGCACGTTCGGGCGTCCTTCCAAAAAACCTCGCGCCAGTGCTCGAGCCAAGCTCCGGAGAAGGCTCCTTTGGCTCAGCAGATCTCTGCAGGAGGTAGAGAGTGCCGTCGCCGCGGTCCATAGTTCGCCCGGCCGCACCAACAAGCCAAAAGAGTTGGAAGACATTCTGGCCGCGATTGGGGAATTTCGTAGCGCGGCCAACCTGCCCGTGCCGGAGGAGCCAGCTGAACTCGATCCGGACCTATTCGAGCGACTGTTCGGTATTGTGGCGGACGACGAAGGGCCAAGCTGATCGCCCATTGTCCGATAGCGCCGCATCGCGCCAGTAGCGGACTTTGAACCTGGGTCGCAAAACGGACCTTCCAGTCTCCAGATCTGGCATTCGCTCCGTTGAACTTGCAGATGGGGGATCCCGGCTCCGCTTGTTAGCTCCCGCCGGGCTACACCCAGATGATGCGGCCGCCCCGAACCCAAAAGTGGGATTGGCAACCGATATGGCGCCACACCGACGGATGGAGTGTGGCACGGCCTTGCGCGTCGGCCGTCGCCTTCCAGGTCGGGTGATCATCAGGAATGAGGTTGAGTTCGAGCACCTCACCACAGCCGCACGGGCAGACCAATTTGGCCTCCCATGGATCGCCGTCCTCTGTGAGAATGTAAATGCGGCGCTTCTCCAGGCGCTTCGGAAACGTGCCCTCGTTGGTCTGCAACTTGTACGGTTGGTCGAAGAGCCTAGCCAGCCACGTCCAGAGGCCGACGAACCAGGTCCATATCGCGCTCATGTCAGCGGTCCCAGTTGCGGCAGACCGAGCCAAAGCGGGCGGTCGCCAAGGCCGACCAAGGCTGACATCATCCGACAGTCATCCATCTCTTCATCAGCTGTGAGGCGGATTTCCCCGAGACTGAATTCGATGGAGGCGACCTCCGAGTTGGGGCGTTGGCGGTAAGGATGGAGGCGAGCCAGGAAATCGTTCGTGGCGAGCGAGGCCGCCAGCATGTTGACGCTGATGACCGCTGGCCGCTGGACCTGAAGGCCCTTGATGTATTTGTCCTGCACCTGCTGTACGGCCGCCGCCGGATCGCGCTTGTGCAGCTCCTCTGTCGATACGTCCTGCATGGTCAAAACTTGGCGAGAAACCAGGCTCGATTTGCCGGGAACGAGATAGTTCACCGTTCCGAGAATGTCCTTGATGCGGCCGCGCTCCTCGCCTTCTTGCACGGCATCCAGAAGGATACCCATGTCGAAGTAAGGTTGGATGTAATGGGTCGCCATCAGGTTCATAACCAGCCGGCCGGTTGCCGTATCGACGCACCCGAAAATCACGTCGCACTGTGACAGCGCACGCAGCGCTTCCGGACTTCCGAGCTCCTTCGGGATAGGGATGATCTTCACGCCGAGGCCCTGACGGTCTGCTTCCTTCTTTAGCGCCTCCACCTTCAAGGTCCCATCCTTGGCGTGTTTGGCGGTCGCGAAGGTGATGCGGTTGAGGTTCCGGTCCTCAACGTAGTCATCGTCGATGGGGACAATCTCGCCGACGCCAAGGCGCTTTAGCTGCTCGATCGTCGGGCTTCCGGTGCCAGACGCGCCGCCGACACCGATGCGCAGCCGGCGCAGCTTCCTCGTGGTGCCTTCGCCGAAGGCCTGATCCTGTGACGCGCCGAATGTCGGCACCGGGGCGCTGTCTTCCTTGCTCCACCAGAAATGCAGGTCGGGGCCCACGACATTGATGAGCTCGATGTCGTGGAGCTTCGAACCGCGCCAGAGATATCGGCCGAACATCCGGCCATCCGGGAGCATGATGACGCTACCGTGCGGAATGTCGGCCTCAACCCAGGAGCGGATTGTCGGAAGGAGCTGGGCGTCGCTCTCGTCGTCGACCTTGGAGAAGGCCGCGAAGCCCTGCGGGTGGCTATGGACTTTAATGAGGGTGAGCCCATCGGCTTCCGCCTGCTCGATCAGCGGCTCAACGTCTTCCGCATTCCAGTTGACGCTGTTCGGCGTCCGCTCGAAGTGTTCATGCGGGATCAGGTGGACGGACTGGGCGACGAGGCGGTGACGCTCAGGGCCTGCCGCACGCCCACATGCGATGAAGGCGACGGCCTCAAGGCCGTCGCCGTGCAGCAGATGCCGCTTCAGTTCATCGTGATGGTCGCCGGTGAGCGAGAGCGAGACCCTCGGGATCACTTGAGCAGCTCTTCGGTCAGGGCGTCCTCGACTAGGAAGATGTGAGTTTCCAGGCTGTCCTTGCCGGCCACCCACGGATTGGCGTCCGTCCGGTGGCGCGACCAGCGCTGGAAATCGCGGCCGTCGATATGCTGGATCACGTCCGCCTGCCGGATGTGCTTACCGTCGGCCCGGCGGATCGCCGGGTGTACGTAGAACATGTCGAGCGGCGACAGCGGGTAGCCACCCTCCATGCGGATCGCCAGGGTCACCTCGGTCGCCGTGTAGCCCGCGGGCAGCTTGAAGTTCGGGATCAGGATCCAGGTGGAGCCATCGACGACAACTTCCCAGCGGGTGGCGTAGGTGTCCAGGAAGTCACAATCCTGATCGAGGGTCGGCGCATCACGCCGACCCTGATACTCGCCCTCGCCCTGGCCCTTTTTGATCGCGCGAAACTTCTCGACGCCCGGGCGGCGCAGGTCGACCGGAACGTCGAGCCCGATGGCTTCGGGCTTCTGACCCGCCACCTTCAGACGGACGTTGTAGTTGTCGGGCGGCGTCAGGTTCGCCCTGGTCAGCGCCTCGCGCGCGGTGACCACCGGCGTCGGCCAGATGATCACCTCGTCGTTGACCTTGAACTTGTAGCCCTTGGCGCGAGGCGCGCGCTTGCCGGTCTTCGAGTGCAGTTCCAGGTCGATGACCTCATCGAGCAGCTCTTCAGCCTCCTCGATCAGCTCGGCGGGAACCTCAAGGAGGCGGGCGGCCTCCGGATCGCTGTGGTCGTTCGTTTCCATATTCCAACTCCAATTTTCTCCGCTTTCGCGGTGCTTGCGTTTAGCCCTGCCGAGTGGCACGTTGGTGTCCGGTCAGACAACACTAGGGCTCTAAAAAACGCCCTGTTCGGCAGAGAGCCAATTCAGAGCGCGTTGTCTGTGTGGACAACAGAATGGGGTAAGCAGTGACCATTGTCAAGGAGGGCGTATGCCGGAGTCCGCGCTAGGGGTTTGGCTTAAAGCGCTCCGCGGAGAGCGGAGCCTTCGGACGGTCGCGGAGCAGAGCGAAGTCGACCATGCTTATATCTATCGCCTTGAGACTGGCGCGAAGGAGTCGCCATCGTCCGAGGTCTTGGACAAGCTGATCACCGGTCTGAGGCCCTCAGAGCGCAACGCGGAGATTCTGCGTTTTTTGGCTAGCCACCCCAACGTAGACCCAGGTCTCGCCGAGTTCGCGCAGGCCGATGATGCCGTCACTCCCGAGGAATTACATATGCTCACCACCGTCGTGAACCGCGGCACCCGGCCGGACTACGCCACATCGCTCGCCCGCATTCGCAGGTACATGAGAGAGGACGACGGTGGATGAGCTCGCCGTCGCGATGAAGGCGCGCGACTTCATCGCGAAATGCGGTCCTCTCGCACTCCCAGTCTCCGTCGACGCCTACGCCGCACAAATCGGCGGCGTGGTGAAGATCGATACGCTTCAGGCGAACGAAGACGCCTGGTCCTTCCGTGACAAGAACGGGAAGTACCGGATCTGCGTGAACTGCCTGCATGATGGCCGTCGCCAGCGTTTCAGCGTCTGCCATGAAGTGGCCCATGAAGCGCTCGGAATCGCCGCCGACCATACGGCTCCGAGCTGGAGCTTTGCTCGTCGCCCCCAGGGTGAAATCGCCTGCGATATTTTCGCAGCGGAGCTTCTCCTGCCCCACAAGCTGTTCAAGCCGCGCGTGGATGCCGCCGACATGGGCTTCGCTGCGATCAGCGACCTGGCCGAAGACTTCGATGCGTCGTTGATGTCCACGGCATCGCGGTTCGCGACCTTCTCCCGTGAACTGTGCGCCTACGTCCTGTCAGAGAACGGCAAGATCCGTTACAGCGCGCGCTCCACGTCCCTTCGCGACGCCAAGGCTTGGATCAGGCTGGGCATGGATTTGCCGAGCGACTCCTACAGCGCCCGCGTTCGCGCCGGAGCCGCGCAAACGGACCCTGAGGACGCCGAGCCTGACCAGTGGTTCGAGGATTGGGATCGCGATGGCACTCTCTATGAGGACGTTCGCCACCTGGGCAAGTGGGACCAGACGCTGACGCTTCTTTGGTTCGACGACGAGGACCTTCCGCCACCTCCTGCTGAGCGCAAGCGCTGGGAAGAAGACACCTACGGCCTTCGCGAACTCGACGGAAATCTCCCTTGGCCGGGTAAATCCAAGCGGCGGAGATAGGCAATGAGCTGGGCTCAGCGCGCCGCCCGAAACCTGTTGCCGCTTAGCCGCGAGAAGTCAGACCTCGCCGTGGCGCTGCGCGAGTGGCGTTACGAAGGCGGCTTCTACGATCTCGAACTGCCTGAAGAGACCTGCGAACTCTGCGATCATCCCGACATTCGCTACCAGTTCGAGATCAGGAACCGATTCATCGACTCCCGCCTTCCGATCAGCTCCGAGTGCATCAACCGCTTCGGCATCAGCGCGACCGGTGAAGACGGTGAAGACTTGGACGCCGCCGGCACCAGAAAAAAGGTTGGCCGCGATCGGCGGACGCTGGTGGAGGAGGCTAGGAAAAAGCGCGTAATCACCGCCTTGGTGACCCTGTCCCAAGCGGACGACCAGTTCACGATCCTCTCGTTCATCGACTACCTGAAAGATCGCGGTGCGTTCACCCCGAAGCAGCTGACGATCCTCCTGTGGCGTTTCGAGAAGTACCGTGTTCCGTTCGGCGTACGCGACTTCAAACTCACCATCCGGCGTGACCGGGAAAAGGTGCAGCTTATGGAGATGGCCGACTGGCAGATCGAACGGCTGTTGCCGGCGATGTCGGTGTCACAGCGCAGTTCGTGGCGGAAGCCCCCGGGCGCGGAAGGCCTCCCGTCCATCCATCGGCAATAACGAATAGGCAGCTCTCCTTGCGTGGTGCGGACATTACGAACGTCACCTTCGAGTCAAAAAGCGCCCTCATCGACCGGCTTCCGCACCCCGTCCCGCCACCACCTGCGCCAGCCCGTTCGACATCGGCGCCAGCGCGATCCTGCTCCCCACCCTCGCGGCGTCCCCCGCCCTCACCCGCGCATAGTGTTCGACCCCGCCCGCATCCTTCACCACCACGAACGGCGCCGCACCCGCCTCGTCGTGAAACCCGCACTTCACCACCACCCCGCGCACCCGGTCCATCCCCAAGGGTCGCACCTCCCGGGCGCCCTCGAGCCGTCTCTGGTTCAGCGTCCTGATGATGTCGCGCCGCGCCTGCAGCGTCCGCAGCTTCGTCTCCATCTCCCCGTCGAGCCTGTAGCGCCGCCCCGTCCGCACGGCGAGCCCCAGCCCCTCCAGGTGCCGCAGCCGTCCCCGGGTCAGCGCCGCCCAGGCGTCGTTGACGCCGACCCCGTCCTCGACCATTCCGTTGGCATCCGCCGCCGCCAGCAGCCGCCGGTCAAATCCCGTGAACCGGTCCGCCCCGGTCTCCTTCCAGATGCGCCGTTCCGCCTCCACCCGCGACAGGTCGCCGAGCCGCTCCTGCGCCACCTCCTGCGCCCGCGCCCGGAAGCCGTATCCGATGTAGTCGCGCGGTATGACCAGGTCCCGCCCGTCACCTCGCCGACCCCGCACCAGCACATGGGCGTGCGGCTGATCGGTGTCGTAGTGGCAGGTCGCCACCCATCGCAGATCCGGCTCCCCAAGGTCCGCCGACACCCGACCCATGACCTCGCGGACATAGGCCTTCAGGCCCTCGATCCGGTCGCCGTGCTCCGGCGAGATGATGAAGCGGAAATGGTGCCGGTCCTCGCTCCAGCCCCCGGTCTCGGCCGCCGGCTGAACATCGTCCGTCGCCCGGTCGAAGAACTCCGGCCGCGCGCCTTCGACCCCGGCTCCCGAACGTCCGAGATAGCTCACATGCGCCGCCAAAGCCGCCGCCCGCTCGGCGCCCTTGCCGATGTGCCGGGAAACCAGCGCCTTGACGATCACCCTCTGGCGAACGTCCAGCCGGAAGGCCCTGCCCGAGCGTCCCTGCGCCGCCCTGAGCACGCCTGACCGGTCACCCAGGGCGAAGGCGCGCGAGCTCGCCAGCCGCCGCATCAGGCCGGTGCGGACGTTGACCCGGTCGGGTTTGAGGGACAGGGGCAGTCGGACCTGGACCGCCTCCGGCTCCACACCGCCGCCCGCCGAAAGACGGGACTGTATGGCTTCACGGATCAGCATTCGACGCCTCCGACCAGGCCGCCGACGTCGTCCGAAGACGACAACTCACCGCAAGTCGTCCAACACCCTCGGATGCGCCGCTAACCTGCGGACAGGATACGAAAAAGCGGAACCGCCAAACACCCTCTTTTATCTTGCCCTAAGCCCCTTTTCGCAGATTTCCGGACACCACCATCAAACCTTCGCACAGCCGACCACACCCCGTCATCGCCTCCCCGGTCTGTCGATCTGTCACCCCTGAAGCGACTTCCTGAACCGCAGGAAGCGCCCGGACGACAAACAAAAACCCGCCCGGCCGAAGCCGAGCGGGTCGTTGATGTCAGTTGCAGGCGATCATGCCGCGCGCGCCTTGATGGAGACGTGCCGCAGCCCGGACTCCATCGCCTTCTGTCCGAGATTGAGCGCGGGCCCGAACGGCCGGCTGTCCTCCGAACGGACCCGATCCACGGAATGGACCAGGGTGAGGCAGCAGGTCGGCTCGAGCGCGATCAGTTCGTCGTTGGCCCGGAAAGGCGCGGCCTTGCCATGGGTGTCGAAGTCGGCCCGGGCGAGGATCAACTTCACCCCCTTCTGCCGGGACCATCTGATCGCCAGCTTCTCGGATCCCTTCGCCCCGGTCGTCGCGAGCGCCATGTCGGGCCACTCCTTCAGCGCCCAGTTCAGGGCGTCGAAGATCCGCCCGGCGTCATCGGCGGTGTCGGCCGTCGGCGCGCCCCGGAAGGCGACCACCGGACCGCCCGGATCGGCGTCCCCCGCCCTGCGGTTCCGGATCGCGCGGATGGCCTGTTTGGCTTCCAGCTGGGCCGCCGTCAGATGCGTGCCCCGCCGGCTGCCGCGCCAGGCCGTCCAGACCTCGCCGGTCGCGATGGTCCAGGTTTCCGCGGCGGCGTCCCGGATCAGTTCCGTCGCCCGGGTCGCGGTGTCTCCGGCCCGGGCCCGGGCCGTGGCCTCCTGAAGCTCGGTGTCGGCCGCCTCGGATCCATCGAAGTCGCGGTCGAGGCTGCGCATCGCGTCGCGCGCCCGGTCCGCGTTGCGCTCGATCCGTCCGGCCGCCGAATGGAAGGCGCCGATCAGGGCTTCTCCGAGGATGGTCTGGAAGTCCTCCAAGGCCGTGTCGGAGATCACGTCCACAAGCTCGGTCATGACCGCGCGCCCGAGCTGGATCAGGGCCTCCTCGGTGGGATGTGGGCGGGGGTCGCCGAGCGCGGCGGTCAGGTCGTCGAAGGCGGAGTCTGATTTGGCGAAGAAGGGTGAGGGAAAGGCTTGCATCGGGAACATCCTGTAAAAGATGTCGAAGCGCCCCATGCGCAACGACCCCGGTTTTGGCCACATCGGGGTCCCCGGCAGTCACCGGAGCGGATAGCCGCTTGGCTGTCCGTGGAGGGGAACGGCGCAGCCGTTGACTTCCGGGGTGATGTGACAAAATCGGAGGGCGTTGTGTGGGGGCAAGTCCTCGCCCGCCTTCGGGCGAGGACACCTTTCGGCGCCGTCGCGCCGATACGGACGACCGGGCATCGATCTTCGCCGGCCTCGTCGGCGGCGAGCCGCCGGCGCCGCACCCGGGGCGTCCATCGACGCCGACCCCGACCGGACCTCAACCCCTTGACCGCCGGTCCTGGAGCCTTCGACGCCGGCCGAAGACAAAACGGCGACCTCATCGAGGCCGCCGTCGAAACAGTCACTGATTTCTTCACCGCGAAACCGGCCAGAGACCCGCGCCTCAATGCAGCCCCGCGAGCGCCTCCAGGCTCTCTGGCGTCTGCCGCACGGGGCGATAGGCGACAGCCGCATGCGGCCCGCAGAAGGCGCCGCGCTCGACGGGCCGCCCACACAGGCTGAAGCCCTCAGCCTTGGGGTCGCCAAAGGGCCACCGGCACTCACAGCGCCGCACGGACAGCAGGGTCGTCCGCCCCTGGTTGGGGACGGCCGCCGGCCCGGCAATGGCCTCACTCACAGGCGTGAACGGCGGGCGACGATCCCTGGGCGGCGACCGGACGACGGCAGACGCCCCTCGGGGTCGCGGGCGACCCGCGGACAGGCCCATCCTGTGAACCTTGCCGAGGACGGCGCTGCGGGTGAGGCCCGCACCCAGCTCGCGCGCGATCCGGGCCGCGCTGTGGCCTTCGAGCCAGAGGGTCCTGAGGCGGTCGATACGGTCTTCGGTCCAGGCGGAGGCGGTCATGGCGGAACTCCGGTGCCAGCGAGCCCCATCGGCTCGCCCGCGCCCGCCCTCGCCTTCCCCTCCCGGTGCGTTTCCCTCCCGGTGCCGCACAGGAAAACGGCCCGGCGCTCGCACGCCGGGCCGTTCCGTCTGTCTCGCCGTCGGATCAGAACGGAATGTCGTCGTTCAGATCATAGCCGCTCGCCGGTTCCTGCACCTGCAGGTCGGCGGGACTGTCATCCGTGGAAGGCCGGGCGCGCCGGTTCTTCAGCCGGATGTCGCCGACGATCAGGCGCAGGTCGTAGTGTTCGACCCCGTCCTTACCGGTCCAGGTGTCGTTTTCGACATGGCCCTGGATGACGACGCGGCTGCCCTTGCGGGCGAAGGCCTCGATGTATTTCTCGGTCGTGGCCTCGTTGAAGCAGATGCAGTTGAAGCCGGTGGTGCGCTCGCCGGGCGTGCCGTCGGCCTTGCGAAAGCGGGTGGTCTCCAGCACGCGAAAGCTCGCGCGCTTCTTGCCCGAGCCCTGGGCCGACAGGATGGACGGGTCGGCGGCCAGATAGCCTTCGAGGGTGAGGGTTTGCATGATCAGTCTCCTTGGAAATTAGGGTTGCGAGGAAATGAAGGGTCGCGGGGTCAGGCGGCGGCGCGGCCGTCTTCGGACGCCCCGAGAGCCGCGGCCTCGCGGTCCTCGGCCCAGTCCAGGACGGTCAGCCGGTTCACCACCAGTTCCTTGGCGGTGCGCTCGGTCCCGTCCTTGGCCGCATAGGCCGTGTCGATGAAGGCGCCGACGACGACGGCTTCGCAGCCCTGGGCCAGACCGCGGGCGATGACCTTCTCATTGAGGCCCTTCGACCAGCTGACGCAATTGACTCCGACGAGCCGGTCCTTGCCGGCGGCGTCGACGCCGCGTTTCTCGAGCAGCCGGAACACCGCCTTGGCGAAGTCCGGGCTGATCTGGGGGTCGGCCGCCAGTCGGCCGGTGAACACCATGGTCTGCATGTCAGTCTCCTGTTGATCCGAAGCGCCGGGGAGCCGATCTCCCCGATCCCGCTTCACCCGCATCCTCCCTTCCTCCCGTCCTCCTCCTGACCGGGCGGGGCCTTGGCCCGTTCGGCCGGTCTCAGGCCGCCGCGCCGTCGAGGACCGACTGCACCGGGTGGCGACGCAACACGGCTTCCAGAACCCGGGGCCGGTCGAACGGGATGAAGACCCTGGGCGTGAAGGCGATGATCTCGACGAAGCAGCCGAGCGCGACCAGGGCGTCGCGATCGGTTCGGCCGCCGACCACCTCGATCCGCCAGCGGTCCATCACCCGGGCCCGTTTCAGCCACAGGCCGCCGTCCAGGCAGATCTGGACGCTGCGGTCGAGCAGCTGGGCGACGGTCCTGTCGCCGTCCGTCCAGGCCTCGCCGATGTCGATCAGGCCCAGGCTCGCCTTGAGCGTCCGGGCCTGGGTCTCGTCCAGGACCCGCCCCAGCCAGCGTCGGCCGTCCGGCGCCCGAACCCGGCGCACCGAACAACCCCGCGCCGGCAACCGCCCCCAGACCGGCAACAACAGGCCGGTCGCGAGGGTGAGCTCGCGCCGCCGCCAGGGGTCCGTGCCCGCGACCTCCTCATCCCAGACCCGGCGCCAGTCATCGATCGCCGCCGGCTTCCAGGCGGATTCCTCGAAGGCCTTCTCCGCCAGGGTCTGGCGTCCATCCGGCCGGATCAGACGGACGGCCGCCACGAGCCGGTCCTCGTCCGTGGCGGTGGTCAGGCCGAGTTCGGCGATCGCCGCCCGACCGGATTTTGCGTTGACGACGAGCTGATGGGCGATGTCGGCGGCCCGGGCCAGGGCGTCGTCCACGAGCAGAATGTCGCGACGAACCCTCAGCGAAAAGGTCACCAAGGCGGTTTCCGCCCCCGTCGAGACATCGGTCCGGATGGTCTCCTGGTTCAGAACCTCCAGTTCCTCGGCCTCGATATCCTCAAGACCCCGGTCCAGCTCACCCGATGCGGCCGCGCGTTCGAGAATGCCCGAGAGGATGCGGTCGAAATCCTCGAACAGGGCGTTCTGGTCGGCGATCCGCAGCGCCAGCAGCCGGTTCAGGAAGGTGTGGATCGGCGGCAGGTCGTCGGAGGGTTTGAGGCCGCCGTCGGCGTCCAGAAGCTTGAGCCCCGTCCGGGTCATGAAGGTCTCGAGCGTCATCGAGCCGAGCTCACCGAAGGCCAGGGCACCGTAGAAGACCAGAAGGGCCCTGCGCGCCCACGGGCTCTCGAGATTGTCCTCGGCCCGGAACAGGCCCGCGCCGGCCGTGCGGCGCTCGCCGCGTGTCAGGGCGCCGAGCGTGTCCAGCCGGCGCGCTATGGTCGAGGTGAAGCGCTTCTCGCCCTGGATGTCGGTCGTGACGGGGCGGAACAGCGGAGCCGAGGCCTGGTGGGTGCGGTGGCTGCGGCCCAGACCCTGGATGGCGGCGTCG
>TARA_R110000850_G_scaffold161207_4_pt1 | contig 24163 bp, 22 predicted proteins | sample TARA_R110000850 | Tara Oceans TARA_R110000850 (sample SAMEA4397586) | marine metagenome | biome: Polar Biome; feature: [SRF] surface water layer (ENVO:00010504); material: water (ENVO:00002006), including particulate matter (ENVO:01000060) such as... | depth 5 m | reverse complement strand
CCCGGCGAGCCACCGAGATCCCTCGCCAAAATCGCATCCGGTGGCGAGCTTTCACGAATCAGTTTGGCTATCCAGGTTATCGCCGCAAACCATTCGGCGGTCCCCACCCTGATTTTCGACGAGGTGGATGTGGGCATCGGTGGCGCCACTGCAGATGTGGTGGGCAAACTGTTACGCCAGCTCGGCGGGCAGGGACAGGTTATTTGTGTAACGCATCTGCCACAGGTTGCCGCTTGCGCTCACCACCACCTGCTGGTAACAAAAACCACCCACGAACATTCTGCCAACAGCAGCATCCAGTCGCTTTCAGGAGCTGACCGCACCAATGAAATCGCACGCATGCTCGGCGGTGCCAGAACGACCGATACCAGCCTCAATCATGCCAGGGAAATGCTACAATTGGGTGAGCAAACCGCTTGATACAGATCAATAATTTTAAGTATTCAAACCGCTATGCTGGGCCCTTTCTCCATAATAATAGGGTGTTACCGTGCAGAAAGAAGATACAGAAACCCTGGCCAGAGTTGGAAAATTGGTACTGATAGGCGTTGGCATCATGCTATTGCTCATTGCCGCCGCCTCGATGATCGGCTAACCCGGTTGATGAGCTCGCAAAACATTCAAGTGTCAAGCTGGCCGTTCCAACGTATCGCCACATGTACCAGGCACGTGTAATTCCTTTTGAGGTAGACCCGTGGATTGTCGACCGCAGACCTCTGCTATACTGATATTTCCGCAAAGAAACCCGGAAGGAGCCAGTTATGATCCACCAGTTTTTATCAGCGAGCTTTAACCTGAGCATGTTGCCGGCCAGACTGGCCATACGAAATACCAAAGCCTCTTTTCAGGCAATGCGCGACCTCCCCGGAACAGTGAAACAATATGCCGGCGGCTTACACCGGTCCTGCGGAGACAGCCAACTGTTTATCGATCAGCTAATGCAACGTATTGATTCGGAAATTGGCGGCGACCCCGCCAACCTGAGCAATCACGAACGTGAGATGATCACTGCCCGCGAACTGGCCATGGCAGAACAGCACCTCGGCCACGCCATGTTTAATATGCTCAAGGCATACCGGGTATTGTCAGCCAAACCTTCGCGGGTGATCGAATACGGACGCGCAGAGCGGATCGATTAATCCTGTCGGCGAAACAGATAATTCTTTCTGCCGTTATTGCATGCCACCAGTTGCCGCCCAACCTGATCACAATGCTCCAACTGCAGCGCCAGTGAGTCTGGCTGTGACTCGTTAACAGCCAGACGCTGCTTATCCTTCTTCAGGAAACCAAACATCGTTTCAAAGCGCTGGGCGAAATCCACCCCCCTGGCCATCACATCGTCAAACAGATAAACAAATTTCGCATAGGAGAACGTCGACCCGCCAAGACCGATTTCCATCATCTTCTCCAAATATTGTCGATAGGCCGCCGCCAGGTAATCAGCCCGGGTCGCCCGATCATCCGTTGCGCCGTGAAATGCCGGTATGCGCATTTTATTCGATGGTTTGAGCACGCCTCCCGCCAGCCTGCTATTGGCCAGATTGCTCACCAGCGCATAGCGAACTCCCTCGCAAATCAACCACGGATGATCGAACTGGCAGCCATCCAGTACGTTGTCAGTCTCGAGGGGTTTTGCTGCCTCAACGATCTCCGGCACAGGCAGTCGGGTATCGGCTGGCACGGCAACGTCAATACCGGCTCTGGTGGCAGGTCGTCTGAGCAGCAGGGCCTGGATTTTGTCGTTGTTACGCCGAAAGTCCAGCAATGAAGGTAAGTCAGCCCCCTGACCCGCAGCCTGCACTTCACAGTAGAGTTGCTCGTAATAGGTTTCAGCCAGCAACCAACAAAACCGGTCTGCTACTGCAGGAACCGGGGATAAGAGCAGTAAATACCCTGTTGTTATTCTCAACCATTTCCACATGTACACACCGCTTTTATAGAGTCTGGAACACAGCCGTGTAACTCACAAATGATGAGACAGCCCTCGCGCACGGATATTTACGCAACAGCCGTAACCTTTTAGACTGATTATCTTTTGAACAGGGAAGGCGAACGCAACTCGCCAGTTATGTCACAAATTATTATTCGCCTGCTCGCCCCGATGTTCTGCCTGATGCTGGCAGTCTTCACCTATTGGCAATACCCCGCATTGAACAACGATCAACGGGCTCTGCTGGAGCAGTTGCCCTTCATCGTCTGCGGGCTCGCCGCTTTCATGGCTTTACTGGCAAACCAATCCAAAAATCTGGGTACGGCCATGACAATGCTGATCAGCTACTGGCTGATTCGGCATTTCCTGCAGGCGCCATTGAATGCTGAGCCGGCCAGCCAGATCTTCAGCCTCATCTCACTTTGTCTGCCACTGATACTGGGCGTGTTCATTGTTCTCCCCGACACCGGCTGGCGACACCCGGCTTTTCTGGTATTAACGGCCTTCATCTCAATCTTTGCACTGATCATCATCAGCCTGTTTCAGTGGCAACCCCTCTGGTTTTCCCACCTCCTACCCGGCATCAACGAAAGTACTTTTTTCGGCCTGAAGATATCCGCCACAGCGGGATTACTGTTTCTACTGGTCTATACCTTCAGCATCATCCTACCATTGCTTCGCCGGGAGTATCTGGACAGCAGTCTGCCAGGCTGCGTGTTCTTCAGCTTTATCACCGTGGGATGGTTTCAGTTACCGCATATTTCCTCAATCATGTTTTCTGCCGCCGGATTACTGTTGATTATCAACCAGACCCAGGCCCTGCTCAACATGGTGTACCGGGACGAACTGACCCAGATCCCCAACCGGCGGGCACTGCTCCGCGATGTACGCACCATGGGAAACCACTATGCATTGGCGATGGTGGATGTGGACCATTTCAAATCCATCAATGATCAATATGGTCACGACCTGGGCGACCAGGTACTTCGTGCCATTGCCGCGCAACTGCGCCGGGTCAGCGGGGGCGGACGAGCCTACCGCTTTGGGGGAGAGGAGTTTTGCCTGCTGTTTCGCGGCAAAACACGGGAGCAGGTCGTCGATTACCTGGAACAACTGCGCAAGAATATTGCAAATTACGACATGGCCACCCGGGACAACAAAAATCGGCCGCGCTATCAGTCCAGCGGTGAAAAGAAGCGTGGCGCTTCACGACGCCGAGGCAATATCCGGGTGACCGTCAGTATAGGTGTTGCCGATGCACAGGACGCCCTGCATTTTGATGGCGTCATGAAAGCCGCCGACAGCGCCATGTATCGCGCCAAAGAAGCTGGCAGAAATCAGACCAAAATCGCGTAATCAACCCTCAATTATTTTTTAGCCTTTTTTACGTAGAGCACCAGATTGTGACCCACCAGATCGAACCCATGCTTGGTAGCAATCGCTTGCTGCAACGCTTCAATTTCACTGCTTTGAAATTCAATCACATCACCACTATCCACATTCACCATATGATCGTGATGAATGCCCCGATCAATTTCATAAACTGCCGGCCCGCTGTCAAAATTATGGCGTGTAATCAGGCCGGCACTCTCGAACTGGGTCAGCACACGATATACCGTGGCAATACTGACATCGTCACCGGCTTCGAGTAATTTGCGGTACACATCCTCGGCACTCATGTGACTTTCATCGATTTCCTCAAGAATCTGCAGGATTTTCAGACGGGGTACGGTGACCTTGAGCCCCGCCTTCCGTAAGTCCCGGTTTTCATCCTTCATTCTGCTACCGCCTCTTTAATACACTCAATTGATTCTGTATTATCGCCGTTCACTGAAAACTCTGGAACCCCCAATGCATTTTACTGCAAGAATTACCTGCTGCCTGGCAATGACCGCGTTACTCGCCGGCTGCTCAGGTGTCTCAATGCCGGATTTCAGTATGCCCAAACTGCCCAATGTGCATAAGTTCGACATCCAACAGGGCAATGTTATCACCCAGGACATGATTGACCAGCTTCGTCCGGGCATGACCAAGTCCCAAGTGCGCTTTGTGATGGGGACACCCCTGATTTCGGACACCTTCAATGAAGACCGCTGGGACTATTACTACAGTCTGTCGCCCAGCAACGGCGAAGAAGTCAGGGAACGGATGGCTATTTTCTTTGAAAACGACCAACTGGTGGGTTTCAGAGGTGACTTTATTCCCACCGCGGTGAATATTGATACCACGGAGTAATCAATTACCCTGGCTGGCCTTCGCCGCACGTCGTTTGCGAATCTCTTTGGGATCCACAGTCAGGGGTCGATAAATTTCGACCCGATCACCCGCTTCTAACACATAGGTCTTTGGCGGATTGAGGCCCTTGGTACCCAGGGCCTGCCCGAAGATACCCATTTTTACATTTTCCAGATCAATCTCGGGGAACTGCTGCACAATTCCGGACTGTCGAACCGCCTCATACGCAGTGGTTCCGGGTGCAACCTTGAGCGCCAGCAGTTGCTGACGATGAGGCAACGCATAGGCCACCTCTACGGTAATCAACTCAATATCTTTCACGGACCGTAGACCTCCTGAGCACGCCTTGCCAACGAATCCACCAGATTGTTCGCCACAGAAGTAAACAGGCTGGTGGAGGCAAGCCCTACCGACAAACTGTTAAATTCAAATTCCAGGTCGAGCATCACCTTGCAGGCATTTGCCGTCAATGGTTTAAAGTGCCACTCACCGGACAACTTTTTAAAAGGCCCCTGCTCAAGGCTCATGGTAATCTGCTCGGGTTTTTTCAGGGTATTTCGAGTGGTAAAACTGTAACCGATGCCCCCTTTTTTCAAGTCTAGTCTGGCCACCATACCGTCCTCTGACTGCTCTAATATATCGGCTCCGACACAGCCTTCCATATAGCGTGGGTAACTGTTCACATCGTTGACCAGATCATACATTTGCTCAGCGGAGAACATCACCAGCGCACTGCGTTTTATGGTTGTCAGCATCAGGAAAATGTCTTGTAGAGGCCCATCACAAAAATGATACCCACGGCTATAGGCGATACATATCGCAATATCCAGTACCAGCTCGCAAAGACCCGACCCGACTCATCGGCGAGTTCACCCCGCACGGTCTCCGGTCGCATCATCCAGCCCACAAACAAGGCGATAAACAAACCGGTGAGTGGCAGCATGACACTGGAGGTCAGAAAATCCATAAACTCAAAGAAATTAAACCCGGCAACCTGCTTTTCTGCCCAGATATTAAAGGATAAAACACTCCCCAGCCCAACAACCCAGGCAATACCTCCGAGCAGCAGGTTCGCGGTAATACGGGTAAATTTTTTCGACTCGATGAGATAGGCAACGGCGGGTTCGATCAGCGAGATCGCCGAGCTCCAGGCAGCCAATGTCACCAGCACAAAGAACAGGCTGCCAAATAATAATCCTCCCGTCATATTGCCAAATGCGATTGGCAAGCTGACAAACAGCAATCCCGGGCCCGCTCCGGGTGCAATCGACGGGTTCGCAAACACAATGGGGAATATGGCCAGCCCGGCAACCAGCGCCACCACCGTATCCAGAAAGCCGACGGCAAGCACAGTACGACCAATCCGGGCATGCTCAGGCATGTAGGCACCGTAGGCCATAATGGCACCCATCCCCAGACTGAGGGTAAAAAACGCATGGCCCATGGCCTCCAGAACCCCCGCCCAGGTCAGCGCCTCATAGTTAAAACTGAACAGAAAATCGACAGCCTGGGCAAAGTCCCCTCGCTGAATGCCGAACACCAACAGGATCAGCAACAGCACAAACAACACCGGCATCAATACTCTTACCGCAACACCGAGCCCACGGGTTACCCCGCCAATCACCACTAACAGGGTCAGAATCATAAAGACTGTCTGCCACAGAATCAGCGCTTTCGGGTCGGACAACAGGTCTGCAAAAATAATGGCAACCTGATCGGCACTGGCGCCCTGGAATGCACCACCGGCCATCTTCCCAATGTAATTGAGCGCCCACCCGGCAATCACCGCGTAATAGGAAAGAATCATCAGTCCGGCCATGACACCCAGCCAGCCTATCGCATGCCAGTGCCGCTCCAGACCCGCCTCTGTAGTCAGGCGACGCATCGTATTGATCGGACTCTGTCGGCCCCGCCGACCCAACATGACCTCCGCCACCATGACGGGAATGCCTACCAGTAAAATACACAGCAGATACACCAGCACAAAAGCGCCACCGCCATTTTCACCGGCAATATAGGGAAACTTCCAGATATTCCCCAGGCCCACCGCCGAACCGGTTGCCGCCAGCACAAAGGTCCAGCGACTGGACCAGACAGGATGCCCCCCGGGAACTGATCCAGACCCATCAACCTCTGCCGGGGATTGCTGCTGTTGTTCCGCCATCGGCGATACCCTTGTCAAAACTGACCGGATTGTACCGGCAATCCACGATATACAAAACCAGGGCAATCACGCATAACGCCACAAAACCATAGGCGCACCCCAACGCAATCCTTATAATGCCGACCCATGGCTAACAAATCCCAACACCCTCAAAAAAACCCCACCATTGCACTCAACAAGCGGGCCCGTCACGAATACCAGCTCGAGGAAAAATTCGAAGCGGGTCTCGTTCTGCAGGGCTGGGAAGTAAAAAGCCTGCGAGCCGGCAAAGCCCAGCTCACCGACAGCTATGTATTACTGAAAGACGGCGAGGCTTATCTGATCGGTTCACACATCACCCCACTGGGAACCGTGTCCACCCACTACGTCACTGACCCCGGCCGCACCCGCAAGCTGCTGCTCAATCAGCGTGAACTCGGTAAATTGTTCAACGGTGTCAATCAGAAGGGCTACACCTGTGTAGCCACTGCACTGTATTGGAAAAACCACCTGGTGAAGTGTGAAATCGCTCTCGCCAAGGGCAAAAAAGAACACGATAAACGCGAAACTGAAAAAAATCGTGATTGGGCACGGCAGAAACAACGCCTGGTCCGCCGCGCCCGGTGATCAATTAACACCTTGTCAGTGAACTTCATCGACAGAATAAGTCTAATGAAGCAATGGTCTCTGTGGTAACATCCAACTTGAGACGATGTTTTTTAACAGAAACACTCAAAGCAGTTTCAGGGGGCGATTTGGATTCGACGCCGGTTACAAAACCCTGGGTGCATGCCGAGATGGCGACCAATCTCGTAAATCCAAAGTCGCAAATTATAGTTGCCAACGACGACAACTACGCACTCGCCGCTTAATACCCGGTAGGGTGCCATCTGACCGGAGCCGTGCTTGTGCGTCCGGAGCCTTTCGGGGCTATCAGGTGTCATATCTCACATGATCGCGATGAAGCTCGTCCGGGGTGGATTCGTTAAAAACTCACCGGAATCGCGGTTTGCGCGCCCTGTCTGTCGGGTTGCAACCCGCTAAATTTAATAGACTGTACTAAGCATGTAGATCCCTCGGCAGAGGACTGACGGACGCGGGTTCAATTCCCGCCGCCTCCACCAATTCAAGGTTTTACACCTTACCAAGAAGGCCGAAAAAGCCTGTAATTTTAACGAATTACGGGTTTTTTTACGCCTATAGCATCCTAACAAACCCTATCTAATCCAGCTTTTTTAGTAGTACCCATTGTAGTACCATCAATTTATCAACCAAAGCGGTACTACTAAAATGGCCCGTACAACCAAGCCCCTCACCAATACCGAAGTCAGTCAGGCAAAGCCTAAGGCCAAGGTTTACTCTCTTTCCGATGGGGGTGGCTTACAGCTTCGCGTAAAGCCCAACGGCTCCAAAATTTGGCTGCTGGATTACCACCGACCCTTCACCAAGGTTCGTACCAGTCTCAGCCTTGGGGCATACCCTACACTGTCATTAGCGGGCGCACGCGCCAAACGAGAAGAGGCCAGAAAGCTACTGGCAAAGGACATTGACCCCAAAGAACACCGGGATGAACTGGCCAAAGCCAATGAAGAGGCCCACAACAATACGTTGATGAAAATTGCGAGTGACTGGCTGGAGATCAAAAAAACCACCGTCACCCCCGAGCACGCCAATGACTCCTGGCGTTCACTGGAGCTGCATATCTTCCCTACATTGGGAAAAATGCCGATTCACAAGGTAACTGCCGTCAAAGCCATTGCCACCATCAAGCCCATTGCAGCCAAAGGCAGCCTTGAAACAGTTAAACGGCTCTGCCAACGCCTGAATGAAATAATGACCTTTGCAGTCAACACGGGTGTGATCCCAAACAATCCCCTTTCCGGTATTAGCAAAGCCTTTCAAACACCTGACAAACAACACCAGCCCACACTCGCCCCCAGCCAGCTCCCAGAATTGATGAAGGCCCTATCCTTGGCCAGCATCAAACTAACCACTCGCTGTTTGATCGAATGGCAACTACATACGATGATGCGCCCTGGCGAAGCTGCCGGTACTCGCTGGGATGAAATTGACCTGGAGAACCAGCTTTGGCATATCCCTGCTGAACGAATGAAAAAGAAGAAAGCTCACACTGTCCCGTTGACGCGGCAAACCGTCGGCTTACTGGAATTGATGAAACCCATCAGTGGCTGCAGTGAGTTTGTATTCCCCTCTGACAGAAATCTCCGAACCCACACACACCCGCAAACCGCTAATATGGCGCTAAAGCGCATGGGCTTCGACAAGCAACTGGTAGCACATGGCATGAGAGCTTTAGCCAGCACCACGCTCAATGAACAGGGCTTTGACCCAGAAGTCATTGAAGCAGCACTGGCCCATACCGGAAAAAATGAAGTGCGAAACGCCTATAACCGCGCCCAATACATTGAACGTCGTATTCCCGTCATGACTTGGTGGAGCGAACATATCGAAAAGGCCGCCACCGGAAATATGAGCCTCACCGGTACAGCAGCCCTCTCCGTCGTCAATGGGTAATTTCAGCACCGACCTTGATCTAGCACCTCTGGACTGAGATGCGCCAAGCTCGCGTATACAAGACACTCAGACGTGATTATTCCTATCAAGAAATACTTAAATCTCATCCGGCAAATGGCCGATACAGCATATATAGCCTCTTTCAGTCATACCCTCTAAAAGATACTCGCAGCCTACACAGTCATCATTAAAGCTCGCATAAGGCCTCCCTTTGTATGTTCTTTTTTTTAGAGGACACAAGTCCACATGCGTTGAAAACCCTCGAACTATAGTGGGTTTCTTGAGAGCTAGACCCATCAACCGATCGAACTCCTGAACAGCTCGAGCATTAAAAATCCAGTTCTTAAAAAACCATTCATCTACGACTAAGGAGGACATATCTTCTCTGGTTCCATCCCAAATAGAGTGGCTCAAATCTATTTCGATAGCAGACACCCCCAGTCGTTTAATGCGACTGACTTTCTCATCATCCACCTTATGAGTTACAAACACTTCAACAATCAGATCACGCCCACCAATCGTAAGAATAAGGTCAGGCCTTATATTTTCGATGCTACTCTCCACCCTCACGCGGTCGATCTTATATTTTCTAGCGTCAGATAAACGCAACAACCTCCGACCAGTCTCAAAGTATAGTTCTACCGGAGGTAGCGCTATGTATGCTGCCTTACTCAAGATATCCTTGGCCAATAGATGAGCAGCCGTTTCAAGCCCTCCAGAGCATGCTTCATTCGAATAATGCGCAAAGTGATGTCTCTTCTCGTTGCCTTTCCTTGCAACAAGCCTGGACTGGCAACATGGACAAAAACAATCACATCCCAACCCTGCTTCTACCTCAGAGATGTGCACCAGCTCATTGTTTTTGAGTCCGTATGGTAGAGCGACTTCATTCATCAGATAGTTATTGAGCAAATGAGAGGGGAAATAATGTGAGTTTGCGAACATGGCTTTTTGCTATCCCCATAAATACGCTTTCTCACCCTATCAGTCTCTTCCTTGCCGTAATACTCGGTCAGCACCTCATGCATATGCTCTTCCGCAAAATACACATCACTAATCGGTGGTGACTCAGCCAGTTCCGGAGCCAACTCCGGCGCTGGAGGCAATTTATCCTTATTTTTCCTTGCTGGCTTTTTCAATGAATCCCTCCTCTTTTTTACAGCCTCCCAGCACTATAGCTCGGCGAGAGAATGCGCTCTCATTTCGCGTGCCACAGCCCTGGCAATTTCATCAACCTGACTAGACTGAACATCAGCACGCGGCTCCCGTAGCGCCTTTAATATTTCATACTGCCGGGATTGCTGCACTTCGCCATAACTATAGAACGTCGTCAGCACACCATCATGGCCAAGATTCTGACTCCACGCCTTGAACTCTTCAGGGCCACGGCAGGTTTTTTCACCTAACTGCACCAAGGTCTTGCGAAAGCTGTGGGGATTGAAATAAGGCAGTCCCGCTTGCTCGAATGCTTCCTTAAACACCTTTCGAATGGGGGTGGCATTGCTCCAGTGCTCTTTCAGAACACCAACCGACTCAAAGACACGCCGTGCACCTGGCTTTACCTCGGTTTTAGGAAATAACGGGTCATCGTTACCGAATAACAGCTCATTTTTCAGGTAGTGAACCCAATCTTCCACAATCTGCCGAATATCGTCACCAACCGGGAAAAAGTACGTAGTGAAGGTCTTGCTGGCCTTGGTGTTAACCTCCCGAGCATCCTGAAAAACGCTCCCGGCAGCCAAATCCACATGCTTCAGCTTAAATGAAGCAATGGCGCTATCCCTGGCACCCGTCAACAGCGTAAAGGCCACCAAAGCCCTGCTGCGCTTTTCCAGCACGGTATTAGAAGGCATGACTGCAATTACCCGCTGAATCTGTTCAAGCGTTGGTACAGGCCGATTCCGTTTTGCCGTGGCAACCCTTGTATCCTTATCTGACAGATTGAAATACTCCGTGTCGGTGTAATTGATACGGGACTTATACCCCGCCTGCATTGCCAGCCATTGAAAAAAGGTCTTCAAGCTGCGTAACGCGGAATTCATGGTTGCCTTGCTCAAGCTGGAACCCGTCTGTTCATTCCGATACTTGTTTAAGTGCGCCTTGAATCCAACCGCCTGCTCAAAGTGAAACGCCTTAAAATCACGCCACTTGGTATAGGCTTCAAAACGACTTATCGCCTTGGCAACGGCATCAACCGATGAGTCATCCTGACGCTTCGCCTCTTTCAAAAAGATGAAATACTTACGCTTCATCCGCTCATTATCCGGGTGATATTTTCTAGTCATCTGATACCTCCACACATAGTCACTGTTTACGGGGAACTAACTGGTCTTGCTTATGTGTTTTTGACCTATCGGGAAGCACACCTCCAGATGCTGCCGAATCTGGGCCAAACTGGACTTGTTCGCGTAGCGGTTCATCAGCGTTTCACAGTCGGGACAAATCCCCACTAACCGACCTGTAGTCTCATTTATAGGGGTGAAATCAACCATATTCTCAGCAGGCTTCCTGGGTGATCGGCACCGCATGCAATAGAGTTCAAAGGGTTTGCAACGTTGTTTTCCTGCTGTACGTGTACGCTGCAGGTAACGACGTATTTCATACCCAAGAATCAGCGTTGGCCGCCTGTCATCACAAACAGGCATCCCCGTCTTGATCCACCCCCGCACCGTGTTTTTGTGGATACCAAACAGAGAAGCCACTTCTTCCACCGTGTAATTGCGATGAATTTTTGCCAGATTGGGGTTGTAGTTGGCCATCAGAGAACCCCACTGGAAGATACCCCTGAAAGCAACAGCCGATAGGATTCTTCCCTTTCTTTCTGCAAGGCAAGAACCAACTTACGTATCTCATCATCCGTTTTACCGGCGATCCGAGCGGCATTAAGGGTTTCAATTTCCGAGGCAGGCCAACCAACAGATCGACCACCTAATGAGATGGGTTTAGTCCATAGCCCTTTGCTAATTCGCAGGTAAAGAGTAGAGCGAGAAAGGCCGCTTTGTTGTTTGACGGCAGGGAGCCGCAGGATGGTTTGAAGCATGTTAGTACCCTCTTGGGTGTTGCTGAACATGACTTCATAGTGATGATTTTAACTTGCGCCGGTCATCGCAGGTGCGGCAATCTCAGCCGCAGTTGCGGTAATAAATCAGCTAGATTTGAGACTCCTTTTCCCTGCCGCAAACTTCTCTTCCAAGGTTCGAGCTGCAATGCCCGGTTTTCCTTCATAGTATCCAAGCAACGCGGCGATAATGGCCCCCTGAGAATTAAATATCGAATGAGCTTTTCCACCTGGTGATTGGCTGAGCATTAACTCTACTAACCCACCAATAACATTGAGATATGTTGTCTCTGCTCGCTCACTCGGAGCCGACATTTTTTCAACTATCGCGCGGAGCGAATCACGTTCGGCAGTGATAATATCATTATCTTGTTTTAACTCGCGGTACACTTCAGTAGCTTTTTCAAGACGAGCTTTTAGTGCATCACGATCTGCCTGTAGAGCCCGAAACGTATCTGCATTTATGGCGGTGTGGGTAGCTTTCTCAATTTCATCAAACAAAAATGCGGGCTTTTGGTCAGGATAGTACTTTTGCATCCACTCTTTTAAGTCTGCATGGCGAATGGTCAAACGTGCTTTAGCCACCTGTTCACCCGCCACAACAGATCGACCGTCGCGACCATAAGTTAATCCGCCATTCAATACCGCATCTAAAATGCGTTCCGCATTAGCACGCAAGCAGGGCCATTGGGGGAACATACTAGGTGTAGGTATAACTGCCTCTCCCACAGCACGAAGAATCACTTCCTCTTGAGCAATGAGATTGCACCAACGCAACGCCGCTTCAATAGGTTTATAAAACGGCTTCTCTAACGCATTACAACTTTTAGAGTCATAACCAGAATTCATAGAAGTTAACTTCCTGTTATATTTAGAAAGTGGGCGAATCTACCACAGTCTTGTTCGTTTCCAAGCTAACGGCAATCTCTCCCATAACTACTCCAACGGGTAGTTGGGTTTATTCATCGTTTCGGCAGCGGGGTCGTTGGAATCGTTGACACCAGCACCACACCGCCTTCACAGGAAAGAACATATATCATCCAGAAACCCGGCCTCAATCTCTGCCTGACTTGCGCCATCCCTGTTTGTGAATCCCTGCCAAGACGGTATCATCCCGGACGTTCTGAAATATTAGCGTACGATCATGCCACTCAGTCCCCCAAGGATACAAGCGAACAAAAATTCAACTAGTTGACGCAATGCCCATACTGCACTGGCTGATACTGCACTGGCTGAACTGGGATGATGCCTAACTGCGACGCTCTGCGAAAATTCAGGAGTGCAAGCCGGTAAATTTTCCGTAACAGCCTCTTGTTGATACTTTTTTGAATCCTTCCCTAAATTGACGAAGTTTGTTCATGCTTCTTCCGATGGTTCATTTTTACCATGCGGAGTATCTAGACTCTTGGGGATATTCAAATCCCCAAACAGCTCCGCCGCAGCATTTGGCAATCAACTACCTAAAGAAACTTTCGGACTTCAATCATTTCACATTTTGATATTTTCCTGATGAAACCCTCACAAAGCCGTGACACTGGGTAGGCTAAGGTACCGACACAATATCTTGCAGTCTCTGTCAGTCACCAAAGTGGTTGTTTCCCTTATGAACAAGTTCTTCTTACCGCTCCAATTGCAGAGATTTATAGCTGCAGGTGGCCTTGCCACGCTGTTTCACTGGTTTGTTATGACGGCGCTAATCACCCTCGGGCTTGAGCCAATGAGAGCAACTGCAGGTGGGAGCGTGACTGGAGCGGCATTCAACTACGTCCTCCAACGACGTCTAACGTTCCGTATTAGCGGCTCTCACAGGCGCACAATATGGCGCTATGTCAGCTCTTGTTTTGTCGCTTGGCTATGCAATCTCGTTTTTTTCTTTCTGTTCCATAGTGTCCTGACAATTCACGTTACTCTTTCACAAGTCGCCACCACAGGTCTTGTCGCTGCAATGAATTACATCATCTATCAGAGGTTCGTTTTTCATGAATAAACACATTGAATCTCCCATTCTGCTGTTTGATAAACCACTGTTATCAGTGGTGGTACCGCTGTTCAATGAGCGTCCGATGCTACCGCTCTTTTTTGAGCGGCTCTTGCCGGTGCTTGCCAAGTTAAGCATCTATTGGGAAATCGTCTTGATAGATGACGGCAGTGACGATGGCAGTGCTCAGTATATCCGGAGTGTTATGAACCGAACGCCCAGCATCCGACTTATCAAACTAAGCAGAAATTTTGGAAAGGAAGCCGCAATGACAGCGGGCCTAGACCATGCTAAGGGCGATGCGGCAATTGTGCTAGATGCTGATCTGCAAGATCCGCCTGAACTGATTCCTGCAATGATTGAATGCTGGCTATCTGGTGTAGATGTTGTCCTGATGCAGCGTCGCTCACGAGCGGGCGAAACCCTGTTCAAACGCTGGAGTGCTCACCTTTTTTACCGGTTGTTGAACCGAACCAGCCGGACGAATATCCCGGTGGATACCGGGGACTTTCGGCTAATGAGCCGAAAAGCAATAGATGCTCTTCTAGTACTCAAGGAGCGCAATCGCTATATGAAAGGATTGTTTGCCTGGATCGGCTTGCCTACTCAGGTCATCCAGTATGATCGTGAGCCCCGGGCGGCAGGTGAGACAAAATGGGATTACCCCGAGTTAATAGGCTTGGCTCTTGAAGGGCTAACCTCGTTTTCTGTATCACCATTGCGCTGGGCAACCGTTATCGGGCTCATCGCGGCCAGCATGGGTGGGGCGTTCGGGTTGTGGATTGTAGTGAAAGCAATCATGCTGGGTGATGCAACCAACGGTTATCCGTCGCTTGTCGCCATCATCAGCTTTCTGGGTGGCATTCAATTGATGGGTGTGGGCATCGTAGGTGAATACGTCGGCAAGACCTATATGGAGTCGAAGCAGCGCCCGGCGTACCTGACAGAGGAAGTGATTGAAGGCTGGAATGGCATACCTCAACAGGCCAGTCGCCATAGAACTGAGGTGCGTCATGTCAAAGCGGTTTAACCTCTGGATGCTGATATTGGCAGCGGTACTTGTTAGTCGTTTCATTGGTATGGTACTACTTCCACTTTCCGACACCACCGAGCCGCGCTACGCAGAAATTGCTCGCTTGATGGCTGAAACTGGTGACTGGATCACCCCATGGTTTGAGCCCGGGGTTCCGTTTTGGGGCAAACCACCCTTGTCATTCTGGGCTCAGGCTGGGGCCATCAATATATTTGGTGTCTCGGAGTTTTCTCTACGTTTTCCCTCTTGGCTGGCAACGATTGCTATGATCGGACTGATCTGGCGATTGGCACGGCAGCTCTGGAATTTACAAGTGGCCCAATGGAGCAGCTTGGTCTTCGCAACCATGGCACTCACTTATATCAGCTCCGGTGCCGTGATGACAGACGCCTTCTTGGCGCTGGGCACCACGCTTAGTTTGGTCAGCTTTTGTCTAGTGATGTCAGGGAAAAGTGGCCTATGGCGATGGCTTTTTTTTCTTGGACTGGCAATCGGATTTCTGTCGAAGGGGCCGCTGGCCATAGTGCTGGTCGGGATTCCCATCGTTTTGTGGTTATCCCTCTGGCGGGAAGCGATCACGAACCTACGGCGTCTGCCTTGGTTAAGAGGAATACTGATGACGGCCCTGCTCGTCTGCCCCTGGTACCTATTGGCTGAGTTAAAGACCCCCGGTTTTCTGGACTACTTCATCGTGGGTGAGCATATCCGTCGGTTTCTGGATCCAGGGTGGGCAGGAGACCTCTATGGTAACGCTCACGATCAGCCCAAAGGCATGATTTGGGTTTTCTGGTTGTGGGCATCTTTCCCTTGGGGCATCGTTGCATTGGTCTGTCTAGTCCTCACTTGGTTCAGGGGCACAAGAAAAGGCGTTGTACATAAGATCACATCAAACGCTGGTGTTAGCTTTTTGCTGATTAGCGCACTAGCGCCAATGCTGTTTTTCACACTCGCGGGAAATACACTCTGGACGTATATACTGCCCTCGTTGCCGTTTACAGCTATTCTTATCGGCCGCTGGGTGTCGCGATGGGAGTCTTTATATTTATGTCGTATGCGGGGTGGAATAGTCGCGCTTGTGCCGGTTTTATTAACCGTATTCGTGAGCCTAACCGCAGCAGGTTGGGCACCGCTCAAAACAGAAAAAGAACTGGTAAACTATTATCAATTGATCAAGGAAGCCGATGACAGCCCATTGATCTATTTGAATGATCTGCCATTTTCAGCCAGATTTTACTCAGGTGGAAATGCTTTGGAAGTAACGCAGAACGATTTGAAAATCTTGTCAAGTGCCAACAGGTTTAAAAGCTTATACGTCGCAATTCCCAGAGACTGGTCAGAGGACAAAGTAGCTAATTTATCTTCGTCAGCTCTAAAGATTATGGAAAATAAACGCTATCAATTGTTGGTTATTGAAGGATTGATCCACAACAAGCAACCAGTGTCTAATGCCAACGGAGTTCGCTAAAATGACATCTGATCAGACTTCTCTCGAACCTACTTTACAATCTCCTCTCAGGTTATTGATTGTCGAAGACGAAGTGGATCTTGCAGAAAACCTGTTCGAGTTCCTAGGTGAAAATCGCTACACACTAGATTTCGCTGCTGATGGCTTGACCGCTCTGCATTTACTGGCCACACACACCTATGACGTTATCGTACTCGATCTTATGCTGCCCGGCGTCAATGGCTATGATATTTGTTGTCGTATCCGACAAGATCTGCAATGCCAGACTCCTATTATTTTGATGACAGCACTAAGCGCCCTGGCCGACAAAGAAAAAGGGTTTGATTCTGGTGCCGATGATTATCTTGTGAAGCCGTTTGAACTGCGTGAATTACAGATACGGGTTGAAGCTCTCCATCGGCGCTATTCGCCACAGAGACCGGTCTTGAGAGCTGGGGATGTTCGATTCGATCCAGGCACACTGGAAGTGGAACTGCGTGGGTTGAAAACAGATTTGTCCGGCACACCAGCTCGTCTTTTTGAATTGTTGATGCGAGCGTATCCGAGCTTTCTCAGCCACGAGGCGCTAACTGATGCCGTATGGGGCGCCCATCATGGGGAACCGGAAGGCAATAGTCTTCGCACACATATCTACACACTTCGAAAATCCCTGCAAGCGAGCCTGGGCAACGGGCTGGTAAAAACAATCCATGGTCGTGGGTATCGTTTGGACGTACCAGCAAATAGGGGCGAAGATACGCCATGAAGTCATCTTTGACCATACGGTTGTCCCGAACTCTATTTTTTTTGATTGCCACTACGACCGCAACCTCGATGTTCATTGTTGAGGTATTTGTTAATGACGTTGAAAACACCATTCTTGACCTTGAACTGAAAGCAGACGCAGAGTATTTCAAGAAGCAAATTCAGGAAGGGAGTTTTCAACCAATAAAAACGGCGCAACTGGAAGCCATTTACCTACCAAAAGGTGAAACGGAGCTTATACTTCCGGAATATTTTCAGAGTCGTTTGTTGCCGTTTTCAGAGGAAATCGAGATAGATCAAACAACGTTGCTAATCCATGGCGAGCAACTGGAAGCAACCAATGGCAAGCTCTTTTTGGCCCAAGATATTACCATCATGGAAAATCGTGAGGCCTTGGTTCAGCTTATGCTGGTTGGAGCGGCTGGCCTGATAATTCTGATCGGCTTTTTTGCTGCCCACACAGGAGCCCGATACTTGGTACGTCCTTTCAAAAAGCTCACTCATGAAGTCTTTAACACAGCACCTGGATCTACAATACCAAAAATCGACACAGACTATCGTGATCAGGAGTTTTGCGATATTGCCGAGGCATTTAACCGATTTCTTTTCGCGCTGGAAAACCATATCGAACGCGAAAAATCCTTTGTGAAACTAGCCAGCCATGAACTACGCACGCCTTTGGCCGTAATGAGTGGTGCCTTGAACGTATTAGAACAACGTCAAAGCCTGTCTCCAGCGGATCAAAAAACCATTGGCCGCATCCGCCGGGTCATGCAAACCATGCGCGACGATACGGAGGTACTGCTTGAGCTTGCTCGCAGTGAGGTGTCCGAAGGCGATGCCAGAACCATAGTCCTGCAAGATGTCATTCTCAACACCATTGATGATCTGGAACATGGACTTCCGGAGCATGCCGGACGCATCACAGTTTCCAACAACAGCCCGGAGCTACGAGTCACTACTCATCCTGCTTTGGTACGAATGTTATTGCGTAATTTGTTACAGAATGCGCTACGTCACACCCATGCAGAAGTGGAGGTTCGATTAATCGAGAACAAAATTTCGGTACGAGACTTCGGGCCTGGGCTTCCTGACAAAATAACTAAAGATCTGAACGTTATTGGAATGCCAAGTAGTGAGAAATCTACAGCCGGAGAATTCAGTAACACCACCTTTGGCTTGTTGATCGTCAGGTTGGTTTGCGAGCGATTGGGATGGAATCTCGAAATCGCACAATCAAGTAACGAAGGAACGGAGTTTCTGATCCACGTTAACGTCGCTTAATTAAAAGACCACACACTAACTCTACTGTTCTGACCAAGTTATTCAGGTAGCGCATAGGCTTGCTTGCGATACAGTATCAGAGGGAGAAGTGCATGAGCCAAAACTTTTCTTGTGGTGGTTTCGTCCGGGGCATCCTCTAGGTACTGGGTGGCTCTGGTTTCTCGCGAATACATTCCTGCTAAAGGCACTTTGTCGGGACGCAATATAGTCACATTATAGCGATCGTCCATCCATGCATAGTAATCGTTGAACTGCATCATCGCTCGTCCGGGTTCGTCCGGAAACCTCACCAAATCACGGCCAACCATAGGATGTTTGCTGCTAATACCCATGAGCGAAAGCAGCGTTGGCGCAAGATCAATCTGACTCGTGATCGTTTTAATACGGCGGCTTTCAATATCTGCTCCAAGTATCAGCCCTGGAATTTGAAAATTCTTGATGGGGACTAACTCATCGCCCCAAACCCTGGCATCGTGATCTGCAACAATCAAGAACAGCGTATCTTTCCAGTAGTCACTTTTCCGTGCATTATCTATAAACTCACCCAAGGCATAATCAGCGTATTTGACGGCATTATTGACTGTGTTCTTCTCTACGTCATATTGCTCAATTCTGTTGTCAGGGTACTCAAACGGAGAGTGATTGGAAGACGAGAAAACTAGGCGAAAAAAAGGTTTACCTGATGCGTGAAGCTTCTGAAGGTCTTCATGGGTCTTAGTGAACAGGTCTTCATCGCTTACACCCCAGCTCCCGATAAAGGCGGGGTTAAGGAAGTCGTGCTGATCTACTATCGTGTCAAACCCATTGCCGGTGAAAAAACTGCGCATATTATCGAAGTGCGCTTCTCCACCGTAAATGAAACCTGTGTCGTAGTCATTGCGCTTCAACAATTCTCCCAGCGTAAAAAAACTGGTTTGGGATAATGATAATTTAACCACACTACGTGCCGGAGAAGGCAAGAAGCCAGCTACCACAGCTTCAATGCCTCGGGCAGATCTTGTACCTGTTGCATACAAATTCTCAAACCACCAACCGAATTTTTTCAAGGCTTCGAGGCGTGGAGTGACCGGAGTGCCACCTAATGATTCGACAAAAGTAGCGCCCAGACTTTCTTCAAGAACAATTACTAAATTAAGGGGGCGCGGTCTATTTTTTATAGGAATTTGATTGTGCAGAGTCGGAAAACTTTTGGAGTTAAACTCTGTTCTACTAAGCCACGGTACGCTCCTGACCTCGTCCAGAATTTCGGACATCGCCATATCGCCGTATTTGTCACTCGCATTCCCTTCATGTTTGAGATTGTAGACGGCAAACGCCACGGACCAAGTGGAGTTTATAATCAGTGAGTTAACGAGCACATCGGAAGTCAATGCAAACATTGCCGGATTAGCCGGGCGATGGCCCGTCGTGGAGCGAATGCTGATAAATACAACTAGAACCACGATTGGCCATACCAAAATCGCTTTGCGGTAACTGCCTGGATCGGTTTCCCGCGACCAGGGTTTCATCAACCAAGTGAACAGACCGGTCAGCAAAATACAAAACAAGACCCCAACGGCTACGTTCGGCAAATAGCCCTGCCAAAGCATACTCAGTATTTCCTTTGGATACTTCAGGTATTCGATAAACAGGCGGTTGGGCCGGGTATCATACTCGGCGATGAAAGTTGGAGTTGCGAGCTCCATGAATAGAAATCCAAAAAAGAAGATTAGCGCCCACAGGCCTGTCAAGCGTTTCCAAACAATCCAGCAGAAACGATTACCTAGAATTGGCAAAAGCAAGACCAGTGGCGCCACGGCCATGCCTGCCATGATCAGGTCTACCCGTAGCCCATGGAGAAATATACTAGGCCATACAGACGTTTCTGTAACCCGGTCAAATTGCCATGCAACCAAAAGTGTTCGAGACAGGCTACCGATAAGAAGTATTGCGAAAAACAACATCAGTAAAGGAGCGTAGGCACCGGCCCAACTGAACCACCGGTACAAACGTTCAGGTATTGCGTGTTTTTTGGAAAAAAAAGATGAAGGCATGCCTGCACTCTCAGTTTCAGTCGGGGAGTCCACCCGAGCGATTCATTTACAGGAGTGCAGAATAGAGGTAGGGACATCAGTGATGTGTCAGGAAAAAGTCAAGAAAATGTCAAAGTTCGCAGAGGCATTCAGTACAATTGCACCGGCTTTATAGAAATCAGGTATTCGTTTCCAGCCACACGCCAGGAAGTACTGAGGTGTATGCATATCTCTTCTACTGAATTTTTGGCTGCCTTCGCTGATTCGCGAAATTCGTTAAGATGGAAGCAAAAGAATTGTTGTTTTGTTAGAAATTGCCCCACCACTTCGTACCTACGAATCCGAATCTTTCTATCTGTTGAAGTATATCTAGGATGTTGCTCAAACTGATAGTTTATAGAGGTATTCATCAGGGAGCTGCTAGCTTTGTTATTGATTCAGCTATTGGTAAATTACAATTTGATGTATTTGCACTCATCTTCACTACGCAAGAAAATAAAGCAGACAACTACAACAATAGGAAATCAATAAACCCGAAAAATTTCATAGTTTCAGGTTCAGCTTATCCACACTCTAAAATCAGGCTACGACCTTTCTACAATTAAAGAATAATTATGCCACTCAGATAAGGCGACCACAGAGATATATACGCATGTGGTGAATCGTGGGGGAAGGGAGTTCTTAGCCCCATTGATCGACTAACATGATGCATCAGTACTATTTTTGGCATAGGAATGCCAAGCAGCCTGGCACCCTTCAGGCCGAACTGCTTCAATTTCTCGCCAGGTTGATAGACAACATCCCGAAACAGGTAGACATCACGCTCATAGCTCTGATAAAAAACAAATTACCTTTACTAGAGCCATTTAGCGACCTAATTCCCCCTAAACCGCAAGAAGGTACAGAAAAACTACAATGGCAACAACGAGTGAAGGCAATTGCCTATTTACCATAGCGGTGGAGCAAGACACTCAAGGAGTGATGCAAGGCAGCAAACATTGAATTTGATAGATCGACATTCAATTCCACATTCAGGGATTGAATGTCTTGGAATCGGTAGTGACATAAGATTTTAGTAGTACCAATAGTAGTATTGATTATTATCAAGTTTATTATTTTATATATTTATCATAGCATTAATTGACTAGTTAAGCTCCCGCCGCCCCACCAATTCGACATCTAACAATATCCAATGATGTCCACAATGCCCTGATATTCGGGGCTTTTTTATGCCTAATCGTCTGGCAACGCCCACCTATGTGCATTATCATCTGGGGGTATATGAGGGTGTTTATGGGGGAGGGGTACAACCCACCACACAAAGGCTGATACCTTCAAGAGGTATAGATACGAATGGGCATTGAATCATTGCGTTCAGGTGCACTGGAGGCGGGCAAACCTGATAAAACCTCATCAGAGTGATGAGATATTAGACCCAGACGTAACCTGCACTCCGTTGCAAGTTACGGAAATACTTAACCCAGAAAGATTAAGCTTCAACAATATCTGATTTTACACTATTGATCATAGCTATCATCTCTTCTCGTTCCATCTCGCCGGTTTGAAAATGATCAAAGGTCGCATCCAAGTGGAACAAAAGTGCATCCCAGTCGTCATTATTGATCCTCATGCCTCTGTGGGCTGTGACCATATCACGACCTGTATAAAACACTGGGCCACCCGTCGTAGAACAAATATAGTTAATAAACGTTTGTGTTTCGCGAGCAACTTCGTCGATTGATCTATGAGTCCAAAAGCGAGCTAGCAATTCGTCTTGTCGAAAACGAGGTATGATATTTTCAGCAAATGCAGCGATAGCATCATAGCCCCCGAGTCGATCATAAAGTGTTTTATCTGACATGATTACCTACCTTCATTATTATTTATCTCGAACAAACCAGCGTACAGGGTAAGAATAAAGTGGTCAAAACTTCTCGTTAACAGTCACCGATAGCAGAAATACCTAAAAACACCCTAACGGCTTGCTTACTTTTGGGGGTATTTATGGGGGTATAAATAAAAACAGCGTAGCCATATAACTACATTATTCATATAGTTATAGACTTTATTTAGTAGACGCCGCCATCCGAGCCTCGCAGAGGCGAGTAATTCCTGCCACCACCAACACTAAAAAGCCCCAGCTGATATCAGTTGGGGCTTTTTAGTTACTACTGTGACCTGACTCACTGCCCGCGTAACGGGTTCAGCCAACCCAAACACTACACAAGATCGAAACGGTCCGCGTTCATGACCTTGGTCCAGGCAGCGACAAAGTCCTGCACGAACTTTTCCCTGCTATCGTCCTGAGCATAGACTTCGGCATAGGCACGCAGGATCGAGTTGGAGCCAAATACCAGATCAATCCTGCTCGCCGTCCACTTGACTGCACCGGTCTTGCGGTCGCGGATTTCGTACAGGTTGTTGCCAGCGGGCTTCCACGTGTAGGCCATGTCCGTCAGGTTGACAAAAAAGTCGTTGCTCAGCACACCCACGCGGTCGGTGAGCACGCCATGCTGGCTGCCACCGTGGTTGGTGCCCAGGACTCTCATGCCGCCCACCAATGTGGTCATCTCGGGTGCCGTCAGTCCCATCAGTTGAGCGCGATCGAGCAGCATTTCCTCGGGTTTGACCACATAATCTTTCTTCTGCCAGTTGCGGAAGCCATCGGCCAGAGGCTCAAGCGGTTCAAAGGACGCGGCATCCGTCATCTCGTCGCTGGCATCGCCGCGGCCCGGCGCAAAGGGAACGGTGATATTCACACCGGCAGCCCTGGCCGCCTGCTCAACACCCAGGTTACCGGCCAGCACAATCACATCGGCCATGCTGACACCAGTGTCGGCAGCGATCTTTTCGTAGATTGGCAGGACTCTGGCGAGGCGTTCCGGCTCGTTGCCGGCCCAGTCTTTCTGCGGTGCCAGCCGGATGCGCGCACCATTGGCACCACCGCGCATGTCGGAGCCGCGGAATGTTCGGGCGCTATCCCAGGCGGTGCTGACCATTTCACCGATGGACAAGCCGCTGTCGGCAATTTTGGTCTTTACCGCGCCCACATCGTAGTCGCGATTGCCGGCGGGGACCGGATCTTGCCAGATCAGATCTTCAGCGGGCACTTCCGGACCGATATAGCGGGATTTTGGCCCCAGGTCGCGGTGAGTCAACTTGAACCAGGCGCGGGCAAAAGTATCGCGAAAGTACGCCGGGTCGGCCATGAACTTCTCACAGATGGCCCGGTATTTGGGGTCCACCTTCATCGCCATATCGGCGTCGGTCATGATCGGGTTAAGGCGGGTGGTCATGTCTTCCACATCTACCGGCTTGTCCTCTTCCCTGATATTCACCGGCTCCCACTGATTGGCCCCGGCCGGACTCTTTTTCAGCTCCCATTCATAACCAAACAGCAGGTCGAAGTAACCCATGTCAAACTGTGTGGGATAGGTGGTCCAGGCACCCTCAATACCGGAGGTAACGGTGTCGCGACCCTTGCCGGAACCGTTGGGGTTTTTCCAACCAAAGCCCTGTTCTTCCACATCGGCGGCTTCAGGTTCGGGGCCAAGTGCTTCGGCGTCGCCATTGCCGTGACATTTGCCCACGGTGTGGCCACCGGCAGTCAGCGCTGCCGTCTCTTCGTCGTCCATCGCCATACGGGCAAAGGTCATGCGCACCTGTTCGGCGGTTTTGAGGGGGTCGGGCTGACCGTTGACGCCTTCCGGATTCACGTAGATCAGACCCATTTGCACCGCAGCCAA
>TARA_R110000850_G_scaffold231_1_pt1 | contig 24167 bp, 29 predicted proteins | sample TARA_R110000850 | Tara Oceans TARA_R110000850 (sample SAMEA4397586) | marine metagenome | biome: Polar Biome; feature: [SRF] surface water layer (ENVO:00010504); material: water (ENVO:00002006), including particulate matter (ENVO:01000060) such as... | depth 5 m | reverse complement strand
CATCTTCAATATAAATAGCATCACACCATGGCTCTAATGTTTCTAGTAATTCACGACTACAACTTTCAATAACAAACCCAATATCATACTTTGGTGGTATGATTGGTTTCATCAGAGCATCATGTTTTACGAAGTGTCCCCACTTACGAATAAAGTTACGAGTACTTCTAATGTTTTGTGCTAACCATTCATCGGTTTCTCTGTTCTTCATAAATACTTCACCATTTGGATTTCTTTTAGCTCCATCTGCAAATCTACTACCTCTACAAGTCATATGATATACGAAACCTTCCCAAGTTTGAACTAATTTATATCCAGCTAAATGGAATCTATTAAATATATCTGAATCTTCTTTTGATTGTGGAGCATACAATGGGTCGTGTCCTCCAATTGATTGAAAGTCCTCTTTCATTATAGCCCACGGCGCAAATATACCTTCAGTTGTTTCTTTACCTAACTTTGAGTGTGTATGTTCAGGTGATGAACTTAACCAAGTTAGTAATTCTTGTTCTTTGAACTCTTCAGGTTCAATACCATAATCATATAGTATCTTCTCAGGACCATCAGGATGTAATGGTGGTTCTATTCTTGTTCCACTAACCACAACACCTTTTTTAATATGTTTATTTACAGCCTCATCAAGACCAGGACAAGCATACATATCAGCGTGGTATATCATAACAATATCATTGGTAGCATAATCATTAATCAATGTATCATATAAAATTGTATGTCCTAATCTTGTAGGACCATCGTTTCTATGTATCTTAACACCTTTATCTTTTTTTGCAATCTTTTGCATCCATTCCCAAGTCCCATCATCTGAGAAATCATCAGCCATACATATCTCGTGTATGTATCCAAGATTCTTTCTAATAGAATTATAACTCCATTGTAAGTATTTTAAATTGTTTCTACTTGGTTGTATAAAACTAATTGGTTTCATTTATTTTCCCTCTACGCTATATCATAATACCCACCAATACCAAATGGAATTTTTGTATTGATAGTTAAATGATTACTGTTTATATATCTGGATTTAGGTATAACTCTAAAATCAAAACTGACTCTTGTCTGTGAAGTTACATTATCTTTGTTACCATGCATTAAATTGGAGGCGTCCCATTCTACACATTCACCATAACTAGAATCAAATGGTTTATAATCACCTTTATCTTCTTTTGTTTCAGCCCATATTGTATTTGTTCCATAGGCTTTTGTTAATGGAATATAGTAATTTGTTTCTCTAACCGTTTCTGCCCATTCAATATCTCTATAGTGTTTATCTTTATGAAATTCACCAACTGAAACATTTCCAGGTAGATGAACTCTAAATGTTGGTATTTTTTGATAGACTATTTCTTCATTATATTTTGGTTTTATAATATTCTTTAAAAAATCTACATAAACTTTGTTAAAAGATTCATCAGAACGAATCATTTGATAAAACTTCTTATGCCAAATTGTTGATTGGTCATTCTCTCTCTCAAAATGTTCATATTGTTGAATGTAATGTAATTTAGATAAATCATATGTGTCTAACCAATTACATATTACATCTCTAAATCCATATTTTTTAACATCATAAAAAAGTTTATTTATCATAAAGTTCTCTTTGTTTTTCCCACTCAGGAACATTATTGGATATTTCTCCATAATTGTCAAATATTTTAAAAGTAGATACACCCTTAAAATGAAAAACAAATGAAGTTTTACAAACTGCTGGGAAATCATTATTTGGTATTAAATTACTCCAATTAAAATTATCTTCATTTTTTGTCATATTAAAATCAGGATTAAATAATATGTCTTTGGAGTGTTCATAATTAATAATATTACGATTCATCATAAAGAAGAAACCATTAAACATTTTAACTCTTGTTGTATCTAAAATATATAAATTATTTGCTTTTGTTATTTCTTCTTTTATATTTAATATATTATCTTGCATAACTTGATAATTATTTGGATTATCACAATCTGGTGTAAAACCTTGATAGTAATTTTCTACTGATTGAACTTGAGCATTGTGTCCAGCACCATTTGTTGTAGACAATGGAACTATTAACGAATAAGGCCACATCTTATAAGAATCAACCAATTCCGAAATAGCACCTTTTGGTATCAAAATGTCATTATTTGCAATAATAACATAGTCATAATTTTTGTTTTTGAATCTTTCATATCCTATATTCCAAGAGTTAGTTAGTCCTCCTGGTTTATCTTTTGTAAAGATTTCATAACCATATTTATTACAAATTTCAACAGTATCATCTGAACTATAATCATCAACAACTAAGACATCAAAATTATCATCTAAAAGTTTTAAAGAATCAAAACACAATTTTGTATACTCAGACTGATTATAGGTTGTAATTACTAATAATATTTTATTCATCAAAAGGCCACCTTATTCTTGTTTTAATATCTGTATTATGTATGGGTTTGACAAAACTTTCTTCATCTTCATCTGGCAGTCTTCCCCATTTTTCAATAAATCTTTTTGTACTTCTTATTTCCCATTCCTCTAAATGTTTTGGTCTTGTAGTTAAATTATCATCTGGAAAACGAGATGTTCTTGAAGAAAAATGCCATAAAACAGATTTACTAGTCATAATAAATTTGTAATTTTCAAGTTGCATTCTCATAAATAAATCCTTATCCTCCCAATACATAGGTTCAAATATTGGGTCGTTACCACCCATCCATTTATGGTCTTTAACCCTACAGAAATAACCAGCTCCACCAGCTTTTCTAACACTTATATCATTGTCTCTTGAAAATTCTTCACTCCATTCATCAAAAACATCCTTTTCAAAATCGTGATGAAATGCTCCAAAAGACTCTACAGGATAAAAAATAGTTCCTGGCCTATATGGTGGGTCATTAGAAAATATACGAGGTTGTATCCTAAAAGATGAAGCAATTAATCTATCACCTTTATCTAAATTATCATACAATTTTAACAACTCTATGTCTTGATTCGGACCAATCCAAAAATCAGAGTGTAATATGTTAACAAACTCTGTTTTAACTTTACTTACACAAAAATCTATACCACCACCTATTCCACGTTGAATCTCGTTACTTTCTATATAAACATCTAAATTAAGTTTTTCTCTATTTTCTTCTAACCATTCATTAGTTCCATCTGTACAATTCTCAGCAAAAATAACTATTGGCATATCATTGTAATAAGCATTTTTTCTAACTGACTCAATAGTAAGTTTTAAATATGGTAAATTATTAAAAGTTGATATTACTGATGTTATTTTATGCATTATTTACTCCATTTAAATTTGAAAAGAAATTATACCAATACATACATACATTTTGATATGAATACATTTCTACAACTTTTTGTCTAGCGTTATCTACAATATACGAATAATCTTTAAAATTTCCAAGCACTTTTTCTATTGTTTCATTTAAATCTGACCAATCAGGTTTAACAGGAATATATGTCTCCATTGGTTTAAAAAAATCTGGTTCAGTTAAGACTTTACCCATATCAGGTTTTATCAATAAGCATCCCCATTGAATCAATTCTAAATCTCTATAACAAAGCTCTCCCATACCAAATGGTGATATACCTATCTTAGACCTTTTCATAACATCAACAAATTGTTGTGGTGTTGACTGACCTTTTACTATATTATATCTATCTTCAATCTTACTTAATTCATCCCAAGCTGTTTTTCTATGTTTTGTATATAAAACATCACTACGAAGTTCATGATCCATATTACCATTATCCAATATACCTTGATAAATAGCACATACATCAACATCACGATTATCTAATCCAGTGTGCATTTGTTGTAAATGTGGCCAATTGTGAGCTACATTATATCCAGTTAATTTAATTTTTGAATAAATGTTATTGGGTATATCATAACCCCTATCTAAAATACTTCCATTTTCAAAGAACCATTTGTTTAATGTTGTTTTTTCTTTGTAATCAGCTTGTGTTAATAATTGTTTCTTAAAAAGATATTTTGCATTTGATTTTATAAAAACTTCATAAGCTCCCATAATGGATGTTGAATCACCTCCATGAAATAAAAAATAATCACCTGTTTTTTTAGATATATTTTCTAAACCCCAGTCAATACTTTCATTTAATGGTAGTGATAAGTTCAAAAATTCATCAGAACCTAAAAATTCATAATCATAATCATTAGAATCTGTAAGTTGAATACTATAATCATTTAAAATATCTTTAGATAAAATAAGACCACTAAAACATTTTATGTTTTGACTATCAGAAAGTTTAATTTTAATCATTTTTTAATTTCTCTATATCATTACCTACCATTTTATAAACTAATTGTTGAAAAGATGTTTTAGGTTTCCAACCCAATTCAGTTTGTGCTTTAGTTGAATCACCACGAAGTACATCAACTTCAGCGGGCCTCATAAATCTTGGATCTTGTCCAACATATTTTTCCCAATCTGTTATACCAATATGTTCAAATGCATTATCTAAAAATTCTCTGATTGAATGAGTTTCGTTTGTGGCTATAACATAATCGTCTGGATTATCTTGTTGTAACATTAACCACATAGCTTCACAGTAATCAGGTGAATATCCCCAATCTCTTTTAGCTTCAAGGTTACCTAACACAATCTTATCTTGTAATCCTAAATGTATTTTAGCCACACCATCTGTAATCTTACGAGTCACAAACTCAATACCTCTTCGTTCAGATTCGTGATTAAACAAGATACCACTACAAGCGAACATATCATATGATTCTCTGTAATTCTTTGTAATCCAATGTCCGTATAATTTAGATACACCATATGGTGAGCGAGGATAAAATGGTGTATTCTCATTAGCTGGATTCTCTACCATTCTTCCAAACATTTCAGATGTTGATGCTTGATAAAACTTTCTATCTTCACCATCTTCTCTAATAGCTTCTAACATTCTTAATACGCCTAAACCATTTACATCACCCGTCTGTTCTGGTGTGTTCCAACTTTCACCAACAAAAGACATAGCTCCTAAGTTGTATATCTCTTGTGGGTCTGATTCTTTTAGACACCTCAACAAAGAGTTTTGGTCTGTTAAGTCTCCATTGACAAATGTTATCTTACCTTCAAGATGTGATGTATTGGTTCTATTAGGTGATGAAGTTCTTCTCTCCATACCATAAACTTCATACCCCTTTTCTAATAGTAAGTCAGCTAAGTGACTACCATCCATACCATTTATTCCTGTTATTAAAGCTCTCATTTATTCTCCAATATATTTTTTAAATCTTCATATTCATAAAACTTACCTTGTCCTGTAGCTAAAGTCTGTACATTACTTTTTGATAATCTTAAAAGTTCTTGAAAGTTTTTATTTTTTTGATTGATAAATGAATATGGATTATCTTCACCACTTACATACACTCTTTTTTTAGGATGTCGTCTAGCGTGAATATGTAATAAATTTTTACATACAAACTGCATAAAGTTTTGCCCTAATAGTTTTTGAGACATTATAGACAAACCTTCATCATCATTATAAATTAAACAAGATGGTATATTTATACCAAATTTTATTAAATCAGATGATAAAACTAAACAAGCCCCACTTATTTTTGGATAATTTATATATGTAAAATCAAACTCTTTAGCTTTTGCATTTATCTCATTCATTTTATCTATTGGTAATTGTGACTTTGCTTGATTTGGATTTAAGTGGCCATTTTCATCATCTATAAATTTTATGTCAACGTAATCGACATGCACTAATGGATCCCAACTAGCATCCCACATTTTTCTATCAGCAAAACTTAATAAATATTTATGAATATTTTGTTCATCTGTATATTGTGAAAGTGTTTCTATAGCTTGAAATGCTTCTCTTGGAAAGAAACTATCTGTTTCACCCCACATCACATAATCAACTTTTTTACAATAGTTATAATTTAAATCTCTTCTGTAATCTGCATGGAAATAAAAACCATCTATATCCGTGTGAACTTTATTAACTACTTCAAAACCCAGCTCTTCTATTCTTATTACACCTTTATTAAATTTAGCTAATATATCTGATTCTGTTATTTGTTTTGTATCTATCTTTTCTAAATGTTGAGATAAATTTAAACATAAATCAATTGTAACATTCTCTTTATTCTCTACTGTTTCTAATAAGTTAACCATACCATCAATGAAATCTTTATACATTTCAATTTCAAAGAACATTATGTGTGTTCCTATTACATATTTTTTATTTAATTTAGTCATACTAACCCAGTACACTTATCTTCTAAAATAGTGTATTTTCTATTTACTTTTTCAGATATTTTTTGTAAAAGTAAAAACTCTTGCTCTCTTTGTATATCATCTACCAGTATTGGTACATTAGTATTAAAGTAGTCAATATATTTCAAAAAACCACTTCTACCTAACCAACCACCAGGACCATCAATAATAATCATATTATATTTATCTTTGCTAGGTAATTGTGGTAATAACTCATCAGGATTATACCAACCAGTGTCATATTTTTCAAAACCATCATAAACTTCAAATTTTTCTGAATCTTTATCCCACCAAGTAGTTTCTCCTTTATCATAATTTTTATTACCCACATTTATATATTTAGAGTTTTCAGAAAATTTGTTTTGCCATTCTGGTTGATTTTCTACCGAAATCATTGTAAAGTGTTCAGATAATCGAACAGTAGTCCCATAACCACTACCAAGCTCTAAAATTGTTTTACCCTTATCTAAATTTTTTACAATATAGTTATAACTACAATCCGACATATGAATAGAACTAATCCCCATATTTACCTTTCCATAATTTGTTATAAGTTTTTTCCATCCAATTATAAGTTAACTCATCATCTACATTATTTGGTATACTGTTATATTGATATATCCAGCCCATTTCTGTAAATAATAATCTATCATCTAATAACTCTTTTCTAAATAAATCAGTCATATTAAACTCATATGGTAGTACTTTGTAATCAATGTTTAATAAATGTGTTAAAAAATTAACAGGAGTTTGGTCAGTTCCCGCATGCCATGTCTTTTCTGCTTTAAGAAGATTTTCTCTATTTTGGTGAAAATAATTAATAATTTTATTAAAAAAATCTTTGTGTTTTTTATTAAATATTAACATTCCGCTATCAAAGTAATGATGCCATGGAAACATATACCCATCAAAAAAATATTTTGAGTAATTTTCAATACTTCTTAATATCCAATCATAACTTCCTTCATTGTGAACAAAACAAAATTTGTTTTCACTCATCTCAAAAACATTAGGACAGTCTGGATGTGGTATTGTATCAGCATCCACATACATAACTTGATTGTATTTAATACCACTAGCCTCTAACAAATCAAAAACATAGTATCTTTGCCAAGACACAGGCATTGTTTCATGTGGTAAAACTTCCTCATTAAGTATGAATAATTCACAATCATTCTTTATACACCATTTTTTCCAGCTTTTTATTGCAAATTTGTATGGATTACTTCTCGATTTTGCCCATCTACCAACATCTTCTTGTTTACCTTTTAATTTTATATCAACTATAAAAACTACATTTTTCTCATCCATATTATGATACTCCCATATTACAAATAACACCCTCTCGTGTTACAAATTTTATCTCTTTATCCGACAAGTTTCTACATGTAAAACCTGTGTATTCTCCTATGTATCTATCTATATTTAAATTACAAGCTTGAATAGCTTTTTTTATAACTTCATCGGACTGACCATAATCATCAAAAACAAGTATCATATTTTTATTTTTTTCTAATAGTCGTTTTATATCAGCTTGTATACCATTATACTCATGAGTTGCATCAACAAAAGCTACATCTATGTTATCTGGTATTTTAAAATCAGGATGATACACATCAGCTTTAGAAACTTCAACATTATCAACATCTTTACATATTTTTTTTATACTTTCAACATTTTCTTCTATTTGTTCAAATGCATATACTTTTTTAAAACACTCAGCTAAAACTCGTGTAGTGTCTCCTCTACAAGACCCAAGTTCTAAGCAATTTAAATCTTTTCTATTGTTGAAATTTTTTAATATATCCTCTTTGAATTTTCTTGATGTTGTTTTTACCCACATATCTTTATGTCTTAATTTATTTAAAATATAATTATCATCATAATTATCTTTAACTAAATCCCAAGTCTGTCTCATTAAATCATCTCTCATTCTTTTATCAAAACCACTAAAAACCCAAATATTACCATGTTTTATAAAGTGTGGTGTCTTATCTTCTCCTAATTGCCAATTACATTCCAACAACTCTTTTCTTGATAGATGTGATAATCTAAAAGGTATTGGTAAATCTGTAACCTCTACATTGTTAATTTGCATAATATAATTCAAAGGTGTTTGACAAGTTCCTCTTCTAACAGTCTTCTGCGTGTGTATAAACTCATCAGCATTTGAAATATAAGTATCTTTAAATTTTAAAAATATGTCTTTGTGAGATTTATTAAATATTACAAACCCATCATTAAAATACTTAGACATATCTAATTTAAAGTCATTGAATAAATGTTTATAACCTTGTACACTTTCATAAACCCACGCCATATTATCTTTTTCAAGATTGGCTGTAAATTTATTTTTTGTTAATTTAAAGAAGTCTGGACAATCCCATTTAGGTATAGAACATGCATCAACCATAGCAACTTGTTCATATTCAATATTTTTATTATCTAAAAAATCAAAAATATCAAACCACCTTTGTACAGTAATTCTAAATTTAGATGTATCTTCTATTTTTGGGGAATCGTAAATTACAAGTTCGTAACCATATTTTTTACACCAGTATTTCCAAGCTTTTTGTGAGTATTTCATCCACTCCCAACCACCGAATTTGTGTAAGTCTTTATCCTTTGGAATAATCATCGGGATGACAATTACATTTTTCATATAACCTCTTTCTTACTTATATATATATATAAATATCAATTTATTTTGTTAACCATTACTTTTTATTAAATTTATTAATTTCTTAGATGTATCAATACAAGTTCCTATTTTACCTGAAAATAATGTAAACTGATTATTACCCGTTTGTTCAACTAAAGTAGGTCTTGCATCATCTTTATCTCTATTTGGTAACACAGTTCTAAATGTAAACATTGAACCAATATGTTCTGCTTTATCTATATCTATAAAAAACTTTTTAGCAGATTCAATGAATTTATCAATATTAGTTATTGATGGATTCTTGACAATACCTTTATTCAATAACTCATCAAACTTTGAATCATATTCTGGAAACTTACCGACATTAGTAGAATGGATAGCGTGAACAACATTCCCCATAACATGTAAACCTGTATCACCATATGGGTCAATACACATAAATGGTCCGTCCATTATAACAACACTTTTATTTTTGTATTGTTCAGGTAGTTTGATAACTGGTTTTTCACATAACTCAAATTGATAATCCTTTTGTTTATCTTCTGATAATAATTGATTTGAATTTGCGTATGTTGAATTAATTACATAGTCATCATCATTATAAATAGAGTCTATATATTTAGTATTCAAATTAACATTTACATTATATTCTTTCAACTTATCCCAACATATTTTTCTTAATCTATTAGAGTCAAATAAAAACTCTTTTACTTGTACTACCAAATCTACAACATTTTCATGTATAAAGTCAAGCTTTTTTTCTTTATAAGGTAAATTCATTTCATTTAAAAATGTCCAATATTGTTTTGCATTAACTAAACTATCTTCTTTAGCTATACAATAATAGTGTTCAATTTTCCCATTTACTAATGCATCACCATATTCTTTTATAAAACTTGTTTCTCCCCATATTGATTGCCTCGCAGTTTCTTTACTTCTTGGATAATGGTAACCTCTATGTAATCTATATTGATTAATATTAGATGCTTGACTAATTATATTATCATTTTTTTCAAATAAATCTACATTATAACCTTGTTCAGATAATTTCCAAGCAGTTGTACAACCAAATATACCACCACCTACAACAGCTACACTTTTATAAATTCTTTTTTTAAATTCATCTATCATTTGACTTGCAAATAAAGCTCTTTCTTGATTATATTCAAAACAAACACTACCTTCAAGAACCTGTTTAATCATTTTGGATAAAGCATCTTCGGAACTTCTTTTTAAATCTATTCCTGATATTGAATGAGTATCTTTATTTTTATCTTTTCTATCATATAGAAATTCTACCTCCACATCATCAAATTTAGCTTTAAAATGTAATTTATTAAATTTATCAATTACATTTACAGATTTTAAATCCTTATCCTTTAAATAAATTTGAAGTAAATATAAATCGTGATACATTAAATTATGAAAAGAAGCTGGTACATAATTTCTGTAATCACTTCTTCCATATTTTTCCCAAGTACATTTTAATTCTTTAGGACTATGAGAAAAAAGGTGATGTATATCTATTAGTTCACTTCTATACCAAAAAACCTCATCTATAAATAATTTTACATTGAGAATTTTAGCTAGTTTAAAAAGTTTTTTTGACTCTTCGAAATTAGGAGTGAGAGGTTTTTCACAAAATACATTTTTTCCAGCCCATAGACATTTCTTGACTACATCATAATGAGATTGATTTGTAGTAGCTACAAATACCCAGTCTACATCTTTTAGTTTAGAATAATAATTATCTTTACTTGTGCAAATAAATTTTACATCAGATAAATGTTTTAATTTTTGATGGAGTATTTTACCCCAATAACCATAACCTATTAAACCTACTTTTTTCAAATGACAGCCCTTATTACTTCATAAGCTTCAGCATATTTCCTACCAATCTGAAGTCCTCTTGTCCTAGCGATGTCATAAATATAGTCTTTACTCATAAAAACTCTCTCACCTTGTGTTTTGTAACAATCTAGCATTTTCATTTTTAAATCTAAATCTTTCTTTTCTAATGATACAAATAAATCTGTTCTAAATGTTCTACAATTCCACAACAATTCATAACCAAGTATTGTAGTTTTTTTAAAAGCTCTAAAACACTCTTCATATATAACTTTATGGTCTTGATGATTATCATAAGACGATGGACACAATACCACATCATAGTTTTTTTCTTTATTTAATTTCCATAAATAATCTAAAACTCTTTGCCGTTGTTCATTTAAAACTCTTGGTTCAAAATTTAAAAATCTTGTATTTGCACCAATTAAACCCATAGCGTCATAAAATTCATCAACAGGACTACCTTTCGATAGTGGTTGCGCGGAAGTAAAAGCTATTGTGTCTATCTCCGCCTTATTTTTATATCTTGATAATAAACCTCCACACCCTAATTCTATATCATCAGTGTGAGGAGCTATAGCTAGTATTTTTTTAAATTTCATATTAATTTTTACCTATAATTTTAGTTGTTGAATAATTACCAATTCTATCAAAAAAGATTAGTTTTTCTGTCCATTTTTTACCAATAACTTTTCCACCTTTCCAATCTGAACCTATTACCATTATGTGAGGTTTTATCCATTTAATTGTACTCTCTAATTCATCTGTTGAGTCAAATGGTATAACCTTGTCAATATAAATAATTGAATTTAACATCTCTATTCTATCATTTAAACAATTAATAGGTCTATTGTCTCCTTTATCTTTTTTAACTTTTTCATCAGTATCTACACCGACAATTAATTCTTCTCCAATTGATTTGGCATATTTAAACAATTCTATATGTCCTCTATGTAAAACATCAAAACATCCATTAGTCCATACTCTCATTACTGACTATCCCCTTTCCATACTCTATAACTATCTTCATCGAAGTGTTGTGTTGATACTTCAAACACTACACCATCAGTTAGAGCCTCTAATTGATGTGGTTGGCCAACTCGTTGTCTAACTACATTACCTTTACTAAGAGCTACTATTTTAGTCTCAGCAGTTTCTGTATCTATCCAACGATAAATAAATTCACCCTCATTCACATACCAAGTTTCATCTTTAATCAAATGATAATGCATTGAAAACTTACAACCTTTTTTAAACTTTAATAATTTACCACAATACATTTCATTATTTTCTATAATGATTTCTTCTCCCCAACCTTTAGGAACTTTACACCCTTCACATACTATTGGTTTAATATCGTGTCCCATTATATCTCCTCTATTCTTTTTGTCTTATCACATATAAATAAATCATATGATGGTTTCTTTTGTGTTTCAATTCTTGTATATTTACATTCCCAATTAGTTAGTTGATATTCAGTAAATGCTTTCCAATTCAATCCACTATGTCCACCACGAGCAGTCCAATAAACTATTTCATGACCTTCATCGTGTAGTTTATTTATCTTGTCTATCTGTTCTTGTCTTGGTTTTGAATTATGGTAATCAGAATTTTCAGTATTACAAATAGTATTATCTATATCTACATAAATTATCATATCGTTGCAACTCCGTGTTTTTGAACAACTATTGTTGCACATTCTTGTGCATAGTTAATAGCTTTTTTTATATCATTAGTTCTTAAAAAATTTAAAACAAATCCTGCGAAAAATGTATCACCTGCACCCGAATAATCTTTAATACTTTCAACTGTAGGTACTGGATAAATCTTATCTAAATACTGACAACCCTTAGAACCTTTAGTAATAATTAATTTATTTTTAAGTTTATCATAATCTATATAATCTTTAGTTTTTTCATATTCTTTTTCGTTTATTTTTAAATAATTAACATTATAAACCCAATTTCCTAACTTTCTTTTTGTATCTAAAAAAACATTATCATTATGCTCTATTAAAAATTGAATATCAGTTTTATTTAAAAAACCTTTACAATAATCAGACACAACTAATGCATCAAAATTAAAATTTTCATATGTATTATTTTGTATTTTTAAAATAACATCACTTGGAACTCTATTTGTAGAATCATTTTCATCAATTCGTAACATAATTGAATTTGTCTTCTCATCTACATATCTTATTTTTTTTATATCATTTAAATTAGTTACTATCTTTACTTCGGCACCCATTTTATTTAAATTTTTTGAAACATTTTTAGCCATTCCACCATTTGTAGTAGTTTTAATTGGATTTAATATTGGGACTGGTGCTTCAGGACATATCCTATTACATGTTCCATAAACAAAAACATCCGTACAACTATCTCCAATAATTAAAATTTTACTCACCCCAACTAATCTCCCAATCTTTAAATTCATCAGCTATACAATCAATCTTATAATCTTTTCTACCCCCAATAGAAGATTGAATTAAATTTTTAGCAGTGTTTCTGATACCATTTAATCCGTGAGTCAGTAAAAGATTCTCCCCAGCATTTATACCTTTTCTAGCTTCCGACTCATTATGCCATATGTGAAGATTCATTTGAGATAAAACTATAATAGCTCTAACATCCTTTCCACTTAATTTAATATTTTCATCATTCAACATTAAATCTATATCATACATAATGTCTTTTATTTCATCAGCGTACTCTTTTTTGTGTTCTGATATAAATACTTCTTTCAATTGTATGATTGATAATCTGTCTATAAGTTCTGCAAGTGTTGGTAGATATTTTCTTTTACTCATATTTTATTCCTATAAATTAGTAAAGTTTCTATTGTTATGTTTAATAATCATTTTGTAAGCATCAGATAATTCTTGTATCCCATCATCGATTGTGTATTGTGGTTTCCAACCATAGCTCTCCAACTTATCATTTGATACTATATAATTTCTATTATCAAAATCTGATTTAAATTCATCTTCTTTGATAACTAAATTTGGAAAGTATTTTTTAACTTTTAATGCTAATTCTTTTTTACTTAGATTAGCATCAGACAGTCCAACATTATACACATCGTTATTCATATCATTATAGTTTTCAATACAGAATATAAAAGTATTAGCAACATCTCTAACATGAATATAATTACGATTAAAGTGTGCTTGAAACAATATTAAATAACCATCTACTATCGCCTTATGAACAAAATCATTTACTAATAAATCTGTTCTCATTCTTGATGATGCCCCAAAGACTGTTGCTAATCTTAAACATATACCATTATAGTTACTAAGGATATAATCTTCAGCGTCACACTTTGTTTTTGCATAATGAGATAAGGGATTGAATGGACTTTTTTCAGTAATTATATCTGTAGAACTTCCATATTGACTATTTGTATTTGGCATAATTAATTTTTGATTTTCACATAAATTATCAACTATTGTTTGAATTTGTTCAAAGTTTACCCTTGTGGCCAAATCTTTATCTGCATCACACGCAGGTGCACCTACAATAGCAGCAAGAGGTATTATTACATCATAGTTTAAAATAGTTTCTTTTAATAAATCTAAATCTGTAACATCTTGTTGTACAAAATTAAAATTTTTATTAGAACATAAATGTAACAATGATGTTTGCTTATACATCAAGTTATCTAATGCAGTAACTTTATAACCCCTATTTAACAACTCTTCTGATAATGTAGAACCTAAATATCCTGCACCACCTGTTATTAATACTTCTACCATATTCTTAATCTCCCTAATAAAATATCTTTAAACATAATCCAATCTGATAATTTAGCATACATTGGATTACTAAAAGCTGCTGGTTTGTTTCCTTCAAAAAAATAATGTCCACTCCAAGCGAATGGATAAATCACAAATGGAATTAATGGAATTAAAAACCAATACCAATTATACAATGTAAATGCTGTAAATAATATTGTTACTAACTGTCCAATAAAGTGTAATAATTTACACTTAGGATGTTCGTGTAGAGTTAAATAATATTTATAATAATCACTTAACTTCATTTAATACCTGTAATAAATTTTTTATTTTTTTTCTATCCAATGATGGATAATTACCTATATACCAACTATAATTATGAATATGTTCGACATTCTCAAATTCATCATAATTTATATTTTTTTCTCTGAAAAAAGGTTGTCTTAACTGATTACCTCCACCTGAGAGTCCTCTCCTAAATTCTATTCCATTTTTATTTAAAACATTTTCTATTTTATCTCTTAATTTTAAACTTTTTTCTTTCATTATTACTATAAATGCATAATTACATTGTCCATTTATATTAAAATTTGTATGATATTTTTTCTTATCCAAACCATTTATAAAATATTTAAAATTATCAATTCTATTTAAATTATTACTATCTAATTTTTTTAATTGAGATAAACCTAATACTGCATTTATTTCATTACTTCTAAAGTTATGAGCTGGACCCATAAAAATAAAATCTGGATTCAAATCAGGATAATTATCTATATATTGCTGTTTCATTTTTTTATCAGTTATTTCTCTTGTCATTCCATGTGACCTTAATGCTCTACACATTTGATAAAATTTATCATCATTTGTACAAATCATTCCACCCTCTATTGTACTCATATGATGTGCAAAGTAAAAACTAAAGTTACTTGCAAATCCAATAGAACCCAACTTTTCTTTATTGAATGTTGCCCCATGTGATTCACAAACATCTTCTATCAATAATATACCATTTTTTTCGCAAATATCCAAGAGTTTTTTTGTCAAACCATTTAAACCTAAAACATGTGTAATAAAAATTGCTTTTGTGTTTTCTGTAATTTCTTTTTCTAACTTATCTAAATCAAAAGATAAATTATTAAAATTAATATCTACACATCTTAAATTAAATCCAGCAAATAAAACTGAATTTATGTCTGAAACCCAAGTTAATGGTGGAACTATTATATCTCCACCCTCAGGAAACATATATCTCAAGGCTAACATTGTTAATTCATTTGAGGATGCACCTGAATTAACAAATACACTGTGTTTTACACCTAGCCACTTAGACCATTCCTTTTCAAACTCTTCTACCTTTTTACCATTAGTTAATCTTGGTATTGGATCTTGTTGTAAAAATTTTATTATAGAATTAATATCATCTCTATCTATATTGTCTGACATTAGTGGTAATTTTAAATTCATTATTTATTATTCTCCTTAAACCAATCAACCGTTTCCTTTATCCCTTGTTCAAAAGTATAATTTGGTTTAAACCCAAGTTCTTTTTTAATTCTATCTGTGCTACAAGACCTAAATGGAATTGTAGTTGGCTTTGAATTATCCCATTCAACTTTAGGAGTTTTACCTGTAACTTTTAATATCGTATTAACTATCTGTCCTATATTGATTGTAGAGCCATAACCAACATTGTAAGGTCTCATTGATTCACCATTTTCTAAAACTAATAATGCCCCTTTAGCAAAATCTTTAATATAAAGAAAATCCCTAACAACATTCGGACTTCCCCAAACTACAAGTGGATCTTCACCAACTAATATTCTTTTGATTAAAGCTGGAATAACATGACAAGTTTCTAAATTAAAATTATCATATGGACCAAACACCGCAGTACCTCGAGCAATTCCAATATGCATATCTGTCAAATGTGATGTGTGTTCCATAAGTTTTTCTCTATATCTACGCATCCAACCATAACTATAATATGAAATAAATGGTTCTCCATCAAAATATTCGTCTTCTGTAATTGCATATTTTTTATCTGGATAACCCGTTGAGCTATTAAAATCTTGAAATCTTTTTACATTTGATTTATAACAAGCTTCTAATAAATTAGTCATAATTATAGTATGACTTAACCCAACTTGATAATCCGTTGCAACTGTTGATGGATGTAAGATATTTCCTGAACAATTTATAACATAATCAGCACCTTCAACCAATTTCATAACATCATCAAATTTAGTTAAGTCAATATTTTTTAATATCTCAATTCTATCATCTTGTATTTTCATAGGATTTTTATGAATTGATGTTCTAATATTAGTATCTTTGGTTAATAATTCTTGAATAACGTGAGTTCCGACAAAACCACTTCCACCTACTACCACTACTTTTTTATTTTTATAAAACATTACACTACTCCTTGTTCTAAATACCATTTAATTGTTTTTATAATACCATCTTCAAAACTTGTACTTGTTTTAAACCTATGCGATTCAGCACGACTTGTATCCATAACACGCTTTGAATCACCCATTGGTTTATCTGATTCCCATTTAATTTTTAAATTAAAATAATCTGATATTATTTCAGCTACTTTTTTAATTGTAACTCCAGTACCACTACCAAGATTAACTGGTTCTGTAACTTTATTCGTTACCATATGCATCATACCACGAGCTACATCATCAGCATAAATTAAATCTCTAATAGGAGAACCATCCCCCCATACTTTTAAAGTGCCGTCTTTTGATTCTACTGCTTTCTTTATCAAAGAGGGAACAACCATAGACCATTGACCAAAATTATCATTTGCCCCATAAATATTAGCAGGCCTAACAATTGAACATTTATTCCAATTATTTTGTTTCATATAAGCTTGGACATTCATCTCACCTATTCTTTTTGCCCAACCAGCATACCAATCATTTTCAGATGGAAATGATTTCCATACATCATCTTCAACAAACACATCTGCTGGATGGTAAACTCCAACTGAACTTGTGTATAGAAACCACTCTACATCAGCATTGTAAGCAGCTTCAATCATATTAGCGTTAAACTGAATCATTGGTACACTAAATGAAGCTGGTGATTCCATACATCTCTGTGGTGAACCCTTTATTCCAGCCACATGAAATATAATATCCTGACCATCACATACAGTTTTACAATCTATTCTTTCTCTTAAATCATATTCTGGTAAATCTGCGATTGTAATACGCTTTGGTGACTCTTTTTCAAGTAATCTAATTAAAGCACGACCTACCATACCCTTACCACCTGTTACTAATATATTTTTATCTCTAAACACACTATTCTCCATTATTTATTATTTATTAAAAGATACAACTTAGTATCCCCATTATTTAAACTATTTATCTGCATAAAAATCACCCCATTCTACAACAACAGTAGATCCATCTCTATTATATGCATCTTTAAATGCTTGAAATATTTGATTTGGTTCAGTCAACTCAACTATTTCTGTATCTATCAGCATATGTTTAAGTGATTCTGTGAAATCTTGTGTATGTTGTAATCCACCATCAATTGGTTTTTTAGCACCAACAGCCACTCTAACTATAACTTTAGGAATTAACATTCCCCTACTCATATGTTTCATTTTATCTATATGATTAACTAATTGATTTATTGCTAATAACATAAAATTAAATCGTGGATAGATAGAAATTGGAACATACCCTTCAAGAGAAAGTCCAGTACACATTCCCATCTGTACTTCTTCCATAACAGGTAGTTCAATTAATTTTTCTTTAGGTACTTCTGTTAATGTTCCTGAAATAGCGTGACCACTACATGCAGTAGCTTGTCCTAAAAAAAGTGTATTATCTTTTTCACCTAACCATTTCATAGATTTTATAAGTTCTTCTTTATATTTCATAATTCCCCTTAAAAGTTAACCCAAGTTCCTGTACCGTGATGTGGGTATCCATTTTCATATTTATAATAAACAATATCATCAGGTACATCTTGTCTGACATTCCAAGCTAAATCCGTTGGTGTATGTACACTTAAATTATTATCCTCAACTACAAATTGTAAAGGTAAATCAAAGTTTTTTGCATATTTATATGATTCGTGAAATACACCAGTTTCAAATGTCATATCACCTATGAAACACCAAACTTTTCTATCTGAACCTTTTCTTTTCAAAGCCATAGCCGTACCAAGTGCTATTGGAATTATACCACCAACTATTGCAGATGAATAAAATTTATTCTTATTACTACTTGTTTCCATACTTCTTCCTGAGATAATATCATCCATCAACTTTTGTCTATCAAAACCATGCAATAAAGCATGATAATGATTTCTCCACGCCGAATAAACCCAATCATCTTTATGAACATATTGAAAAATTTCAATTAATTCATCTTCATTATCTTTTGATAAATGAATTGGTGATAATATTTCACCACTCTCATATCTTTTTCCAACTTCTGTTTCAAAGGATATAAGTTCTTCTTTAGTAATTTTAACTTCTTTTTGTTTTTTTAAATAATTTGGTATATTTAATTTCATTCGTCTCTCTCCGATAATATAGGATTTTGAATTTGCCAATCTATGTTTAATCTTTTATCATTCCACTTAATTGTAAACTGGTCTTCTACATCAGGATATTTACCATCGTAAGCCCATTTATAACTAAATACTGAATATTCACTTAATACTAAAAAACCATTACCTACACCTGGAGGTATTAAAACCATTTTTCTTTTCCTATCATCTAATATCATACTCTGATGTTGTAAATATGTTTTAGAGTCTTTTCTGTTATCTACTAATATAAAGAACAATTGGCCATATAAACAAGTAATTAATTTAAAAGATTTAAAATCTCCATGAATACCTCTTAAAACATCTTTTCTTGATGTAGATACTTTATCATGATTAAATTCTATATTATATGGAAATTCATTTTTTTTCCAAGTAGTCCATAAATCACCTCTAAAATCTGTAAATACACTTGGTTCTAATATTTTTACACCACCAATCAAGCTAAAAACTCCGTTTCAAATACTTTTCTAACGGTATCAAATCCACAAATTTTATTTACCTGTTCCCATGCATTTTGAATAACATTAAATCTTTTATTTTCATCTTCATAATATTTTACAAATGATTCTTCTAATTTATTTAAATCACAATTTGCAGTTTCAGGATATAAAAATTGATGTGAATCATTTACTCCACCTATATTAATTGAACCCACAGATGCTACTTGTTTACATTGTTGTCCAGGTTGAGTTTCCATACTATCCAAGTTAAAATGGTAAAGGTGTGGACTCCATAAACTCACAAAATCATGACTTGACATATAATCAAATGGTTTATCATTATAGAGTGGTTTATGATACACTGGTAAATTATACTTATTACCAATATATTTAGCAAAATCTAATGTATTACCCCGTCTATGGTGTTGATGTGGGGTATAAGCAAATATAGAATTTAATTTTTCATTAGTATAATAATTTTCAAAAACATAGTCAACATTTGTTGGACCAGGACTATAAACTATTTGTTTATTTATATTATTTTGCAATTCAATTAAATATGGTATTTTAGAACAATTACCATTTGGAATTGCACCCATATTTACAAAATCACAATCATTAAATAGTTTAATTCTATTAATTGGTCTTTCTGGTCTAACCTGTCTATGTGATGCTTCATTTGGACCTAAAATTGTAGGACCTGAATTAAAAGTGGGTTCTACTTCTTTAATTTGTCCCACTATTACAGCGTTTGGGAATCTTTTCCTAATATTGTTTACTGAATATTTTTCATAATTTTCATTCATTAAACCTATTCGTTCATTAACATAAAGAACTAAATCTACTGTAGAATCATATGGTGGTACTCCATCATATTCTGCTAAATTTAAAAAATAAGAATCTTCCCAAAGAAATGGATAAACAGGACCTTGTAGAAAACAATTAGTTGCAATTGAGTGTTTATACATATAGGGTTTATTTGTTTTAAAAGATATAGCAGTACCATTTTTAACATAAAAAGATTCAACATTTGATGTATAATCCCAAATTTCAACAAATTTCATTTATTTATATCCCCTCGTAAAATTTATTCTGTGTTTCTTGTCTATCTATTGTTTTTGGGTGATAGAAAGAAAATTGTTCTTCTGCTGGAAGAAATGTATGTTCTTTGTAACCACTCAATACTTCGTGTACTTTGTTCTTCCATAGTATGTTTGGACGATTTCTCCATATTCTACCTTGATAATCAGGATAGTTTACCCAACCTTTTTCGTCTACTCTCCAACCCCATTGTTGTATGTGTTGTTGTGTCAATCCATCTACTGTGTTAACTCGTGGCACCCAATATAAATCTATTGTTGGATTAGCACCCAATATATCTTTTATATTTAACATAAAAAATTTATGTGGTATTTCATCAGCATCTATATTAATAATATAATCACCAGAACACATACGAGTCAAGTAATTTTTTTGTCCACCATAATCTTTTAACAAATGTCTTTGTTCAAAAGTCATCTCGTGCATTGATGTCATTACATCTAATATTTCAATTGTCTTTGGATTGTCTGAATAATCATCAAGAATTACTATCTCATCTTCTTCGTCTTTAAATTTAACTAAAAACTCAAGTAACTTTTGTAATGATTTATCTTCGTTATGAGTTAATATACTATAACTTATTTTCATTTATAACCTATTTTTTTAAATTTTCATAAATTTTTAATAAAGATTCTGATTTAAACTCATATTTTATTTGTTTAGCTGTTTGTACTTTTTTGTATTTAAAAGTTCGCCAACAATCAAACCTATTAAGTAGTTTAGTTTTAATAAAAGGTTTGAATATTATAGTTGGTCTTACACCTAAATTTTCTTCCTCATATAAATCTAATTTTGGAAAGTTTGTTTCTTTATCTAACTCCCAACCAACTTTTGTAGCGATTTTTTCAAAAAGTTTTTCAATTTCAGTATGTGGTAGATAATTTAAATTCAAACCACTAAAACTTTTTTTATCAGTTGTAGTAAATTCATTAGTATCCATAACTAAAACTAATGGACGGCTTGGATTTTGATTTTTATCTCTATAATTAAATTCAACAATCATACCACTTTTTATTTGTAACTTTGGTATTGATTTTATATTCTTTCGATTTGAATAAAATCTTCTATGTCTTGAGTTTTTCACTAAACATCACCTTGAAATTTTTGTTTTAATAAATCATTAATATAAGACATACCCTCTAAAAATACATCATAAATAACAGCATTATTAGTATCAACTTTCTTATCATAAAAACCACCTTGTTCATTTGGAAAGTCTTTTCTTTCGTCTTCAGGTATTTCAACCATTGGTGCAAAAGCCCATTTCATTTCTTTCTTAACATTTATTGGATACAACATACCAACAGGTAAAGCAATAACACTTGGAATCCATATTCTATCTTGTTTTTCAACAGCCCAATTCTTCATATCTTCACCAAGTTTTTGAAACTCTTCATTTGTTTCTTTCGTTCCAATATATTTAGTCGTAGTTGTATAACCACAATTAATACACTGCATCACTTGAGCTTCTTCAGTACCAGCTACATGTAGTGCTTTTTCTTCACATAGAAAACAATTACCTATTATGTCTTTCATACTGAAGCCTCATCAGTTACTTTTTTTAATTTTGGTAATTTTATTTTAGGTGGTTCAGAGCCACCGACTTTTTTTAGTGTTGGTAATTTTATACCCACCTGTGATGGTAATTTATTAATAATTGGTGAAATAATTTCATCAAGTTGTTCTGTCATTTTATTTAATGTAAACTTTTCTCTATTTACTTTCATTAGATTTATAGCTTTTTTCTTTACTTCATCATAATTTTGAAAAGAATAATTCAAAGACTTATAAGCTTGTGTTTCATTTACATTAAACCATTGTGATTCAGGTATAATTATATCTTTCCATACCAAAGATTTAGGTACTTGTTTTAATTCACCACCTAATAACATTGAATCTGAATCAGATAAAAAATCTAAATGACCACTCCAATTAGTAGCTATAACAGGTAACCCAGTCATTGTAGCTTCAAGTAATGGTCTTCCAAATCCCTCTCCATGTGTTAATGACACAAAAGCTTTAACTTTTGGATGATTGTATAATTTATTAATCTCTTTTTCTGAAAGAGTCCCGTGTAATAAATAAACATTTGGTAAATTCCAATCTGAGGGGAATCTTGATTTAACGTCTTTTATTTTTGCCAAACAATCTTCTCTATCTAATATAGAAAACCCGGCACCATTTGTTTTTAATATTAATGCAGGTTGTTTTTCTTTATTTGCAAATGACTCATAAAATATTTTAATCATTTTGGCTATATCTTTTCTGTCTTCACCATAACCACCTTTAGTCCACTGACCAATATGTAAAAAACAAAAATCTTCTTTTATATCATCAACTAAATCTAAACTAGCGTTTTCAATTGGTTTATAAATATCTTCATCAGTACCTTCAAATAATACTTCGATTGGTTTTTGTAATGTTAATTCACCAACTTTTTGTTGTTTACCATCAGGCGTTTGTTGCATCTTTTCATAAAGAGCATCAACGAATCCTTTTTTAGAATGTTCTGATGGAACTATAATTAAATCCATCTTATTACAACCATCTATCCAAGCGTTTGAAACTGATGTTGTTTCAATACCCGCAGTTATACCGATGTTAATTTTTCCCCATTGTTGAAACTCATTTGGTATTCTTATATCAACATACACATCAGGTTGTCTATCCATTTTTGGTTCTTTTAAGATACAATTAATAATATTTTTATCATTATCGTTATTTTTATTTAGAGCATTTCTTGGACACTCTCCCCAGGGAACATCTTGAATTTTAACATCATATTTATTATGTTTAATGAAAGAACGAACTAAATCTCTAGCATGATCTCCGTATCCACTTCTCGATGTAACAGGTGCACATATCAACATTAATTTTTTCATTACACAACCTCCAATGTATATTTTTCTCTTGGTTTCCATTTTTCAAATGTAGTATCTATATTTTTAATAAATGATTCTGATAAATGTTTTGCTGTCATTCTTGACACATCACCTTGAACCCATTTTTTTCCAACTTCACCACATCTTTCTCTTTCTTCAGGTCCTACATTGTACCATTCTAAAAGAGCTTCACCAGCATCTTCATAACTACATCTATCATCAAAGATATATGGTGTCATTGGTGAACCTTGACAACTTATATTTGATGGAAATACAGGTTTAACCCATTCCCCATGTTCTTTATATTCACCTCTGTGATTAGATTTTAACTCAACATAATCTTCAGCAGTTAGATAAGTCCCATCTTCTTTTTTAAATCCACATTGGTCTTGTAATCCACCAGTTACATTAACTACTATAACCCCACCTCTATGTAACATCTCACAACTACCTAATCCGAATCCTTCATTAGAAGCCATATTGATATAAACATCACAAGAATTAAATACAAAATTCATTTCTTCATCATCAAAAGCACCAGGACAATTATCGTGAGTAAATATTATTGGATACTCAGGTAGAAGAGTTTTACAAACAGCTCTCATATCAGTACCATTAGCATCACTTGGTGCTGCGTGCCAAAC
>TARA_R110000850_G_scaffold62_3_pt1 | contig 24210 bp, 24 predicted proteins | sample TARA_R110000850 | Tara Oceans TARA_R110000850 (sample SAMEA4397586) | marine metagenome | biome: Polar Biome; feature: [SRF] surface water layer (ENVO:00010504); material: water (ENVO:00002006), including particulate matter (ENVO:01000060) such as... | depth 5 m | reverse complement strand
CCCATCGACATATTACGACCACATCGCAAAGCGTCACCATCCCGAGACAGCCGCACCACGTGTCCATCACGAAGCCATCCTGCGGCCTGTGATCAAGCGTGTGTTCAATGACAATCACACCGTCCAAGGGGCCGAAAAAGTCTGGCCGCAAGTGCAACGCGAAGGCTTTGATGTGGCGCGCTACATGATCGAACGGTTGATGAAGGATCAAGACCTTCACGGTGTTCGGCACGGCAGGAAGGTGCGTGCGAGCGTGCCAGACACATCAGCGCGATGCCGGCGGGCTTAAGGTGAACGGGAACTGTCGGGCATTTGCTCCGAACCGCCTCGGGGTTTCGGACTTCGCCTGTGTCTCGCCCTGGGCAGGGATTGCCTGTCGCCTTCATCATTGATGCTTGCTCGCACCTTATCGTTGGCTGGCGGGTCAGCCGGACTGCACATGCAGGCTTTGTCCTTGTTGCGCCCAAGCCGGTCTTTCATGCCCGAAGACCGGCTTGCTGAAGCAGGCCTCGAGCCTTACGGCGGCAGCGCCGGAGACTCCGATGCAATGCGCGAGGCAGAGACGATCAATGGTCTGTACAAGTCTGAAGTCGTTCATCGAAAGGCACCATTGAAGTCGATGGACGCCGTCGCGTATGCGCCCCTCATCTGGGTGGACGGGTTCAACAGTCGCAGCTGCCGGCTGAAGCTGTGGCCAACGCCTATGCAGCGCTCAGGGAAACCGTTATCTCTGCATGACCTCAACCAAATTGCCTCTGGGGTTACCGGGACGATTCAATTATATACTTGGTGTGCTGTTTGTACCTGATGGGTCGAGATTTCCCGTGTAATGCTCGCCTCTCTTTGTGTCACCGAATGCGTTTATATGTTCCGGATTCCTCCATCCTGTAGGCGATGGTTACCCCCTGATCATCGTCTATGTAATTTTCGACGCGCGTGGCGACGCCCCCTTTCACAATAGACATTATGGGCGCATCCGGATTGTCGGCGAAATATCGATTGAGACCGGTGCTTCTGAACGTGTTACTCATTCCACCCAGGACTCCAGTCTCGACTATCAGCACGACGCGATCTCCGTCACGCCATGTCTTGCTTTCGTGTTGAATCAGAATCGAGAACAGTTTCTGCTGTTGTGCGATTTCTTCATACTCGGGCATTTGTCGGCTATAGGTCTGGACCGTCAGAAATGCGGCGACGAATATGAGAAGATAAGCACCTCGTTTACTCACCACGAAGTAAACCAACAAATAGCTCATAGCGCTCAGAAAAATCATGTGAGGAAAATAATGCCAGAGATGGGTTCGTGTGAGAGCGGTGTATGGCCCAATCGAGAGAACCACGCACACACTCACAAATAGTATAAAGCCGAGAGGGGTTTTGAGCCGCGACCAATCAAGGCTCCTGCGGTGTAGCTTGAAAGCAGCAAGAAAATACAAACTAAGCGTAATAACGATAAATCCGATCGACACCCAGAGCGGAATTTGCAGTGTCAGTTTGCCAGTGCCGATCATCGGATCAAAGTAGCTGACGACTGCTCTGTTGATAATGCTAAGCCCATTCAAAAACATGGTTTCCAAGCCATAATTTACACGACCCGGCATTGCCTCGTAAGGACTGGAATACGTTTGCAGCACCCAAGCCGCCTGCAACAAGATGACCGCTCCACTGCAAAAAAAAAGCAATCGGCCACGATGCCCCTCAAAAGCTCTGCAGTGGATAAAAAGCCAAATTATCGCGGCGAAGGAAAAGAGAAACCCAGTCTCAACAAACGTAGCTGACAGGAGAAGCAAAACCGTCATCGAGAGGACAAGCCATATGGTCGTTTTGGCGGGTTGTCCGCTACGGATATATGATCCGATCAGCACTGCGGAGAAGAACAATATGAAGTAGACGATGTTATACGACCCGTTTGTGAATAGGACGAGCACCGGCGAAAAAGGCGTAACAAACGAAAAGATGGCAGTGAGGACGCTGAAGTTTTGGTCCTTCGTTATTCTATAGACCAGAAGACCAAATATAGCGCACGCGAGAGAAAAGCTGCAGAGATAAATAATCCGCAAGAGGACGATATCATTCGAAATGTCAGCAAGAAGCCGATAAAAGATCAGGCCTGCGGAGCTATCTAAATCTGCCGATTCGAAAGCCGGAATGAAAGCTGCCAGGTCATTGAACGACCTACCATGGATCGCTCTTTCGAACATGAATGCATCATCCAAGATGAGACTCTTCGATAGGATGACTTTCCATTTAAAAAAGAGCTCAAAAAGCAGCAGTCCCATCGACGATGCGGCGAAGACAAAAAACTGATCACGCCATGCGCCAGTTTTTAAGTTCAAGCGAATGTTCATGCGCCCACGGTCCTGCTTCCAGCAATTCTCTGGTGTCATGTTCTGCTGGCTGACTGGCCCTGCGCTAACTGCTTTTGCTAGATCATTTAAATCGAACCAACAGAAAGTGCCTCGGCGAGCGAGTCAAGCCCGGCTTCAGGTTTGATACCGAGAATATGGTCGGGCACAACAGATCTGCAGAGATCGTCGCCGTTCGGATTTGAATGTGAGCTTCAGGCATCGAGCCCCAATCTGGTAAATTGCAGATATGGCAACCTCACCGGCTCAAGACAGTTCCGCTTTAATGATATCAATAACCCTATCTTGCTGTTGTTCGGACAAACCGAACCAAAGAGGCAGACGAAGAAGTCGACTAGCAGCACTGTCAGTCACACTCATTGCACCGCTGGTTCGACCAAAGCGCATTCCTGCCGGAGATGAGTGCAGGGGGACGTAGTGAAAAACTGTCGATATGCTGGCTTTTCGAAAAACGTTTAGCAAAGAATCGCGCGCATTTTCCGTTTCAAGTAATATGTAATACATGTGCGCATTGTGCGCGCACGCCTCGGGGACGCTTGGACGACTCAAAACACCCTGCTTTTCAAGCTCCGCGAGAAGCTCGTGATATCGGGCCCAGCATCGCAACCTTGCGTCAGTAATTTCGCGCGCTTGTTCAAATTGCGCCCAAAGAAACGCTGCGATAATCTCTCCAGGCAAGAACGACGATCCAAGGTCCTGCCAAGAATACTTGTCGACCTCCCCGCGGAAAAAGCGGCTCCGATCCGTGCCTTTCTCACGGACGATTTCCGACCGGTTCTCGAATGCGGGACGATTGACGATAATAGCTCCACCTTCTCCCGAAATGACATTTTTTGTCTCATGGAAACTGAAGGCACCAAAGTCACCCATGCTGCCTAATGGGCGTCCCTTGTACGTCGCCATAATAGCTTGAGCTGCATCTTCTACCACTGCCAAGCCGTTTCGATCTGCGATGCCTAAAATGGTATCCATCTCGCAAGCAACACCCGCGTAATGGACCGGAACGATAGCCCGGGTCCGCGACGTGATCGCAGATTCAATCAGCTTCTCGTCCAAGTTCACTGTGTCCTCGCGAATATCCACGAAAACTGGGATGCCTCCACGCAAAACAAATGCATTCGCTGTGGAAACGAATGTGTATGAAGGCATGATGATTTCATCACCAGGCTGAATATCGAGCAAAAGTGCGGCCATTTCCAATGCGGCTGTGCAAGAATGCGTCAATAAGGCCTTGCTGCCAGTCTGCTCAGCAAGCCACGCATGGCATTTCTTCGTAAACGGGCCGTCTCCCGCGAGTTGACCCTTTGCCTGGGACTCAGAAATATACCTCAACTCATTACCGGTGAGGTGCGGCCAATTGAATGGAATGTGAGCGTTGTTCACGGCGCTATTCCTATTGCTTCCGAGCGACCAGAAGACGCGTTCCGCCGATTGGAAAATTAACTCCCAAGCGGATGAGAACAATTTCAAATGATAGCATGAGATAAAAAATGCTGTTCAGCCACGATGGTATATCGAGTTCTTTCGTTGAGTCGAAACGATCCGCAGACTGTTTTTTACCGAATTGTCGTGAGGCGAACATCGCTGGCATCAACGTCGTCACAAATGATGTGGTCCTCTCAATCTTGAAGCCCGCTGCCCTGACCTTGCGATGCAGCTCCTTGGCGGAGTAGCGTCTTTGGTGGCACGCATACACATCTGCTTGGCTCCAGAGCCGCTTGTGCTGAGGTACGGTCAAAATCAACCTCCCGCTATCTCCAAGCGCCTGATAGATTTGCGCAAGCACGAGTTCGTCGTCCTTGATGTGCTCAATGACATCGAAAGCACCGACCACATCAAACTCTTCGACATAGGGTATACTGCGCGCATCCATCTGTACGAACGTGGCGGACGGCACGCGTTGCGCCGCAATGTTTAACCCGTCGACAAATAGCTCACTACCCGTGGCAACAGTATCCGGGTTCTGCTGAACTATGGCAGAAAGGACGTATCCTGTGCCGCATCCAATCTCCAGAAACGAATGCGGCTGTACACAATATTTCTTCATCGCCCAGAGAATGAGACGATTTCGGGCTCGAAACCAAAAGTTGGCTGGCTCAAGCTTGGAAAGATGTGAAAAATACTCTGGTTTAAAGCCGTCAGCACCTAAGGCGTGGTCAGGTGCATATGTCACAACCCCATCGATGCAGCGCGGTGTGTGGCCGCATGCCGGACACGTTGTATCCGCCGATTCATGGGCATGTTCACAGGACAAGCAACGCTTCATGACGCATCTTCGCCTTGATTCTGGCTGCTCGAAAACACGTAATACTTAGACAACAAGAACAACACTGCGGCCACCACGAAGATTGCGCAGGCTTGAACTATTTGGTGCGCCAGACCAAGCCAGTCGACGAAGACCAGCAATATTGATAGATTAAAAAGGTATCCCAAAAAGTATACGGCGGCGTAACGCACCCCCGCTTGCTTTTTGGAACTAGTTACGCTGAACGTGAACCTCCGGTTCCCCAGGAAGCTGATCAGGGCCCCAACGCCAAAAAGTAGTGTCACCGCAAGCACTGGCTTAACGCCAAGGGATGTAAATAATATGTACACGATGTATCCGATGAAATTCGTCACCATCCCCACAACAGAAAAGCGGAAGATTTGCGCAGATGTGGATTTGGTGATCCAGTTCAATTTGGTTCCAATACAGCGAGCCCGAACCCAGATCGTCCGTATCCATTCCCATTGTAGAGCATCCAGCGTTCGCCCCGATGGTCAAAAACAAAAGGATAGCTTATCATTTCAGAATCCCAACCGATTGCAGATGTAGAAATACCTGCTTCATCGGGCCGCCAATCCCAGACTAAGCCGTCATCACTCGTAGCGTAACCGATACTATAATTATCGCCCGGTCCGCCTCGATAGGAAACCCACATCTCCAGAGATCCATCTTTGTTGGCAAGGATGCTGGGTCTGGAGAAGGCCTGCGCTATACCAATTTGGTGGCCAAGAACCTGGCCAAGCCGGACCCAGCTCTGTCCATCAGGGGAAAAGCTCGCGTGAATAACATGCAGCATCTCGCCATTTCCTGCATCCCAACTGTGCGTGGCGCCATACCACAATTGAATACCGCGTCCTGGCAGTTCTAGCCCCCACGGATAGGACAAGCTCACGGGGTCGACTTCGTCGACAGTCAGCAGGGGTTGGGAGTGATCCAGCCGCAACGTCAAGTCAGGTTTGACGACCAGTCGTCCGATTTCACCACACCACAACGGTCCATCATCAGCCGGCCGCCACCCCATGAAAAGCAAAACAGTCTCGCCACCCACCCGGCAGATATTCCCGAGACTAATGCCGTTCGCATAAAAGCTGCCGGTTGGACCATGCGTGAACAGGGGAGCGTCGTGATCTTGAACTATACGTCTCGTCAGCAAGTCAAAGTCGACCGCGCCAATAGACGAGCGTTGAGAGCGGTCGCGGCCATTGTAGAAAACCCTAAACACGTCCCCTGTAACGTTGTGTGCGACGGGATTGGCGGCATGCGACGCCAGCTTTGGATGGGCCGCCCCCTCGGATGGACAGTAAATAAGCCCCAGTTTGCGCCAGGAACGCTTCATATTTTCCGCAGTCTAGAACTTGGCACCCGTGATCGTTCTGTTCCCTTGCCGACATAAACACCCTCTGGCTCTGCGTCGTTGAGCATCAGGGCTCCAGCGCCAATAACGCATCGCTCACCTATAACGATGTGGTCCCGCAATGTCGCATTCACGCCTATGAAACACTGAGTCCCAACTTTCACCCCCCCCGAAATAACGACGTGCGAGGCAACAAAACAATGGTCGGCAATCGTTGAGTGATGTCCGATATGATTACCACTCCACAATGTGACGTTGTCACCAATCTTGACATAGGGCTGGATGGTGTTGTCTTCGAGGATAAAGCAGTTGTCGCCTATATTTCCCTCGTTCAGGACGCTTGCGTTTGAACTAATATAGGAAGCAAACTGATAGCCCATCGCTTTCCCCGCTTCAAACTTGGATCTGCGAAGAGCATTAAGGCCTGTATAGCTTAGAGCAATGAAAAGATCATGACTTTCAGGCGGGAAGCGGTCAATCAGGTTCTCAAATTCGATGACCGGAAGACCGCAAAATTCCGATTGGTTAAGAAACGCGGCATCGACGGTAAAGGCGATTACGTCATGATCGCTATCAGCTTCAAAATACATGTGCGCCAGTTGCGCAATGTCACCCGCACCGAAGATCACCAAAGGTCTTGTCATGTCAGATTTTCCAACCAGTTTGCCATTGGCCTTATAGCCTCGAATCGTGGGAGCGCGCTATGTGCGGCTGCATCCGCCTCTTAACGAGCGTCTTGACCTTATGAGCGATTTGCGCCGGACATCAGACAACCTAAACTTGGCTTCAAGTATGGTCACAACGTACTGCGAAAGGGCTGCGGATCAGAGTTTGAGCTCCACTCTCCGCTGAACTTGTTCACCCATACTGACGGGCTTCTGGCGCATTCAGCGCAGCTAGACCTGCGCGTCTATCATGTCTATTGAAAAGTCGATTTCAGGCAATTTAGCAACAAGTATCTTTGCCAACGCTAATTGGGGAGCCCGCATTTGAAAAAGGTCGCCATCGTTCAGTCGAATTACCTGCCATGGAAGGGGTATTTCGATATGATCGCTGCTGTCGACGAGTTCATCTTGTTTGATGATGCGCAATACACGAGGCGCGATTGGCGTAATCGCAATCTCATCAAGACCCCTCAGGGCACAAAATGGCTCACTATTCCTGTCAAGGTGAAGGGCAAGTATGAACAGACGATCAGGCAGACCGAAATCGACGGTATCGATTGGCAAGCGGCTCACTGGACAGCCCTACAACTGAACTACCGACGCGCTCCTTACTTCAATCAGATCTCCGAATTACTTGCTCCATTTTACATGAGGTCGGAAGTAACTCATCTGTCTGAAATCAACAGCAAGCTCATCGGACTGGTGTGCGAGTTTCTTGGAATTGACACCAAAATCAGCTCGACGTCCGACTACGACCTAGCTGCGGGAAGGTCCATTAAACTCGCAGACCTTTGTGTGCAGGCGGGGGCCAGCGAGTATGTGTCCGGGCCAGCTGCCAAGGCCTATATTGACACGAAGGTATTTGAAGAGCGCAGTGTAGCAATCAGGTGGTTCGACTATTCCGATTACCCTCCATATCCACAACTTTGGGGTGACTTCACTCATCAGGTCTCTATTGTCGATCTTCTTTTCAACTGTGGCCACGACACGCCATCGTACATGAGATATGTAAGCCAATGAGACTTTCTGTCGTGACAACGCTGTATCAGTCGGCCGACGGTCTTGCGGAGTTTCATCGTCGGACCAGCGAGGCGGCACGCGAGTTTGCGGGCAATGACTACGAGATCGTACTTGTCCATGATGGCTCTCCGGATGACAGCCTGGCGCAGGCGGTCTCCTTGGTACGGAACGATCCGCACATTATCATCATCGACCTCTCCCGAAACTTTGGCCATCACGAAGCGATGATGACGGGCTTGGCTCATGCTGATGGTGACTACGTTTTTCTGATTGACAGTGACCTGGAGGAAGATCCTGCTTGGCTACGGCGTTTCGCGGATGAATTGAGTAGGACTGACAGTGATGTTGTTTTTGGGGCGCAAGAACGACGCAAAGGAAACCTCTTTGAACGGTCTACAGGGTTCCTGTTCTATCGCGTATTTAATCTCATGTCCGGCGTCAAACAGCCCCACAACATTGTCACTGCTCGCCTAATGACACGCCGATACGTAAACGGATTGCTGGCACATTCTGAACGCGAACTTAACATCGGTGGCCTCTGGCTCATTACCGGATTCAAGCAAACTTTACAATTCGTCGAAAAACTGTCGCTGAGCCCCACCAGCTATTCTCTTTCTCGAAAATTCGATCACTTCGTGAATGCAATAACGTCCTTCAGCAATCGTCCCCTATTCTTGGTATTCTACGCAGGACTGGCAATCTTCGGCACTTCGGTTGCTTTCATATCATACCTTGTCTTCATGTACTTTTTCCTTGCCGAGCCGCCCGCTGGATATGTGTCGGTCGTTGCATCGATTTGGTTGTTTTCCGGATTAATCATCCTGTTCAATGGAATCTTGGGGATATATATTGCCAAGGTGTTCTCTGAAGTAAAGCAGCGGCCGCTGACGGTAATCCGTCAAATATATCGATCTTCGGAACCGAAATGACCCAATACCCGGCGATACCAACCTTATCCTACGGGATCTCAAAGCAAAACCAGAGCAAAAGCGATATAGATCGGATCGTCGAGCAAATTCGCGTCGTTGGATATGCCGTTCTCGATTCCGGTTTCGGTGATGATGAGTTACTTAGCATCAGCGAAGATTTCGAAGCCGCCCGCGCAATTTACGTGGATGCACATGGAGAATCCCGACTTAAGGAAATCGACGAGCTCAACACAATAAGGTGCCCATTGTCGCTCGGTTTCGATAGTTTTTTGAAGCTAGCAGTTAATGCGCGTTTATTGACGACAATCGACCAGCTGATCTTCGGAATCTATACTCTCAATCAGCAAAACGGAATTATCAATCCGCCGGGACAGCGCTACAATCAAGCGGCATGGCACCGTGATCTTCCTTATCAGCATTTTGTTTCTTCGCGCCCAATCGCGATAAACGCCCTCTTTTGCGTCGATCCATTTTTGCAAGAGAATGGCGCAACGTTTGTGTTGCCTGCTTCACACAAATCGGAAGAATTTCCGTCTGCTGACTTTGTGAAGGCAAATGCCGTCCAGATCTGTGCGCCAGCCGGAAGCTATATCCTGCTTGATTGCATGACTTACCATTCTGGTGGATTGAACCAAACAGATCGACCGAGACGGGCGGTCAATCATATCTACAATATTCCTTACTTCAGACAGCAAATCAGCATTCCGAGGCAACTGAACCCTGAGACACTTACCGACAGCCAGCGCCAAATATTGGGATTCGGGCAAAGTGAGGATGGTTCAGCGTCAGACTATCTGGAGAGTAAGCGAAAGCGGCTGTGAACCGCGTAACATTCAGTCTCTGCGTTGAGTGAGCTCGGAAGCGGTACCAGGACCATTTCTGGATCAATGGTTCAACAACCTGAGGCAGTGAACTATTTATCGGATCAAAGAATGAACAGGCATATTTTGTGATTAAGCGTGCGGATTTGCTAGCAGATATTACGACCTATTATGCGGGCAAGCTAGCCGAGCACGGCAACACTCCTCGTGGTGTTGACTGGAATGGGCTAGATAGCCAGCAGCTGAGATTTAAGCAACTTTGCCAACTGATTGCACCTAATGCACCATACTCAATTGCTGATTTTGGGTGTGGTTATGGCGCACTATACGAGCACCTCAATAGCCGGGGCGATACGTTTGAATACGTTGGAATTGATGCGTCGGAGGAGATGATCGATAGCGCGCGTAAACGCCTCACAGCCAACTCGAACGCGGTCTTCGTTGTTGATTGCAACATCACCCAGCCATTTGATTATGTTGTCGCCAGCGGTGTTTTCAACGTGCACGTTGGTCGTAGCAGCGAAGAATGGGTCGAGTACGTCGAGGACACACTTGAAATGATGTTTTCACAAGCCAAGCTCGGTGTCGCTTTCAACTGCCTGACGTCCTATTCGGACAAAGACAAGATGCGGCCAGACCTTTATTATGCAGACCCATTGTATCTATTCGATCTTTGCAAGCAGCGCTATTCGCCTCACGTAGCTCTTCTCCACGATTACGGACTGTACGAGTTCACAATTCTTGTGCGCAAGTAGTAGCGGCGTAGAAGGGTCACTCCTGCCCGACAGCGACCGGGGCTTGGCGGCTTGGCGGCTTGGCGTAGAGAGTACAACACGGTAAAAACGTTCAGAGTGATCGGGAACAAACCCCCGTTACCGCTCATGAATCACCTCTGCGAAACCAGCCCACCCAGGTGAGGACGAGCGAAATATTCCAAACCCGAATCAGGGCGCGTTGGGAAGCCATCTCAGAAAGGCTAGACTCGCAAAATACGTGAGGGAGCCACGGATCTCAGTTCATCCCATCTCAATCGGCTCGATGTTAATCAGGCGCGCTAAAGCGAATGCCGCCTCGGTAAGCACAAGCGGTGACAGGTCAAAATCGGTCTGCCCGTTTCGGACCAATTCGGCAAAGTGCTTGTACAGGCTCATATACTCATTGCCTTCGCCGCGTTGCCCTGTCTCACGATCAATGGACATGACGGCACCGCCTTCGGTCAAATCCAGCGTGCTACCATCGGTCGCCTCGAGATGAATGGACCATGTCTCGGTTGTCGTGGGCCTAAAATCGAACACTGCACGAACTTCCGCATGGTCGCCTTTTAAGACGAAGTCTGCACTGAGCGGCATATCAACATTCACCGGCACTTCGAAAACCGGATCGGAAACGCGCCATTCTTGCGGATACAAAGCCGTCAGGATGGACAGTGAGTTGATACCTGGGTCAAATACGCCAAATCCCCCCTTCCGCCACAACCAAACTTGACCAGGATGCCATTTGGACGCGTCTTCAAACCATTCAATGCTTCCACCCTGCAAGGTATGTGCTTGGCACCAGGCCACAGCTTCAGACATCTTTGGGGCGAAGCGCGCATGCCAGCTTGCGAAGATCGGCACGCCTGCTTCGTCGGCCAAATGCTTCAGGACAAGTGCCTCTTCAACCGTGACGGAAGGTGGTTTTTCGAGCAAAATCGCACAACCTCGCTCGCTGGCAATACGACACGCGTTCAACCGCGCACTAGGAGGCGTGCAGATTGCCACGGCATCGAACTTTAGCCCAGCGTCAAACGCCGCTTCCAGACTTGTAAATACCGGAACCGCCGCATCACGACCCGATCGGTTGATAAGCGCAGCAAGCTCGAAATCAGGATTGCTCTGTATAGCCGGAAGGTGCTGCTCCTTGGCAATCTTTCCAACGCCGACGATGGCGATTTTTATGGGTTTGGTCATAAATCCGAAGCCGGTTCAGTCACCGTGTACCAGGAACTAGCCGAGTCACACCCACGTGATTCTCAGGCGTGTCGAGACGGACCCATTTGTGAGGTATGGTAATTGAACCCCATGTCGGATGTCGGGCTTTGCGAACGGCAATGTCTGGATTGGGCTTGCGGAAAAGAAACTCTGGTCCATCGAGAATGGTTAACATCGACTTTAGTTCGCCTGGATTAAGGAACCCAGGGACAACTTCCAGCAGGAAGTCCACTCGGTCCCCCGCGCGAACATCAAATGAATCGGAGGTGATTTGGGTCGACAAGCCGGTGATATAGTGTGTGTTTAGTGCCCAGATCGGAACACCAATAATCAAGGACCTGAAGCCGATATGCGAACGAAACTTAAGTCTTAACCGCAACGGTTCGTTGAAACCAATGCTCTCGACGACATCGCCATGCGCATCGCACCAATAGTGCTCAACTTCTGAAATCGCTTTTGGGTTTTCGAAAACGGGGCCCATGGCATTTATCATCTGCGCGCCCGCGTCCCGTGTCGGTGTATTCGAGTCAAGCTTTTCGTAGATCTCGAGCGCCTCTTCTGGAGCCCCCTCGAAAAAGACCCTCCCCTTGTGCATCACGATCACGCGGTCGCAGAATTTTGCGACGTCGCCCATTGAATGCGATACAAAGACGAAAGCGCTGCGACTGCGCATTTCACGCATTCGCGCGAGACTCTTTTGACGAAACCGGAAATCGCCGACAGCCAGCACTTCGTCGATCAGCAAGAGATCTGGCGCGACCATGGCCATCACCGAAAATGCTAAACGCATTTTCATGCCCGACGAATAGGTAGACAGCGGCGCATCGATTGCGTGCTCGAGCTCCGAAAAGTCGATGATCTCCTGGACCCTGCCCTCCGTCTCCGACCGACGGAACCCAAGCGCTGCTGCGCGCAGGTATATGTTCTCACGCCCGCTCGCACTCCCGCGAAGTCCGGCCTGCAGGTCAATCATGGCCGCTGAGGTACCACGAATCACGATCTCGCCGGCATCGGGCATCAATTGTCCCGCCAACATTCTCAAAAGCGTCGTCTTGCCGGATCCGTTGAGTCCGATGATACCCAGCGCTTCGCCTCGCTTGAGCTCGAACGACACGTTTTCAACAGCCCAGAATTCGCTGACTTTGAGACTACCCACACTGGCATTCCCAATATTCAGGAATGCATTGCGCGCCATTCGCGTCATGCGTTTGCGCGTATCGGCGGGCCTGCGCGCATACAACTTGCCCAGGCTCTTGACCTGCATCAACGTCGTTTCTGTGTCAGACATATCGGCCATAGATCAGTCAATTCCCCGGATGCGGCGTTCCATGATGTAAAAGAAACGCATGGCGATGAAGAACATCACGAATGACACGCAGGCCCAAAACAACAGAATAACTCCATCGCCATGTGTGCCGAAGAACACATAGTCCCGCGCAGCTTTGATGATGAATGCGAAGGGGTTGATCTGTTCAAGCACGACGAGTGGCCCCATGGAGCTGAGAGGAAAAATCACGCCGCTTATGAAGATTCCGTATTGAAGCATAATTGTGACAACTCGGGACACATCCGGGATAATCACGTTAAAAATCGACAGGATGAGGCCCATCGACATCGAAAAGATGATGCCGACTATGAGCGAAGCGACCAGCCCCAGAATATTGAGGTGTGGCCACTGTTGAAAGTAGATCACCATCAAGACAAGGAAGACCATGCGTATTAGGGTATCAAAGCAGAGTTGGCCGAAAGACGAAACCACCGATACGGATATGGGCAGCGAGGTCTTCATTGAGTCCTTGTTACGACTCTTCACCACTTGAATCGGGCCCGTAACCAAGCCTGTCATCAATGACCAGACAGTCACATTGAAGCCAATGTAAATCGCAGGCTCCAGTCCTTCCATCACCGGGAAAACACGGAGGTTCACGAGGAAGATGTAAACCGTGAGCGGCACCAGAGGCAGGACAAGATTCCAGAAAATTCCGAACACTGTTCCGCGATAACTGCTTCGGAAATCACTAATGAACATGCCCGCAGCATGCGATCGGAAGTTCTTGATCTCCCGGAACAACGCGACAATCGCCTCCACTGCGGTCGCTGAGTACCGGGCGTCGGGTGCATATACGCGCTCGACAGGCGTAGCCGCTCCAACTTGTTCCGAACGATTGTTCATTCAACTTTCCAGACTGTTGGCCTACCGTTCAGACGATGACACGGATACCGCGTCCGGAGGTGCCTGACGGTGTTAAAAGTGTCAATATGAGCTAATCGGCTCGTCGCTTCTGGACGTCAAGCGCGTCGGAACATTGACGCCAACGGCGCTGACGCGCAAAAGCGGGGCATCCACATCCGTTCAAGGCGACCCATGGCCCGCAATGCTAACAGACGCTTACCTGACCTGACCACTGGCAAGCTCCTGATCGTTATCGGAAATGGCCCCAGCTTGCGTGACTTTGACTTCGACCGCCTTTCCGGCGTCGATACTTTGGGCATGAACGCTGCCTATCGGCACTGGGACCGTATCGACTGGCGCCCGACGCATTATGCCTGCCTCGACGACGCCCTGATCGACACCCACCTCAAGGACATCCTGCGACTCATCCAAGAAGGCCGAATCCAAAGCTTTTTTCTGTCTGGCCGCATCCTTGATCATGAGCCCGGCCTTGCGGACGATCCGCGTGTCCGGTTCCTGGACGAATTCGTCCCGTTCTGGTTCAACGCCCGCGGTCGCCATCATGGGCTCAGCCTGGTCGCAAACCCGGCTTTCCTTACCCAACAGGACGCCTTCGTCACGACCGGCGCCTATTCCGTCCGCTATGGCGCGCTCCTCGACTATAGCCGCATCATTCTCATCGGTATCGATCTGACCTACCAGCCCATATCGGAGGCCGAACAGTTGGTTGATCTGCGCCTCGTGATGACGCGAACACCGGCAAACAATCCCAATTATTTCTTCGACGACTACCAGCGTGAGGGTGACGCGTTCCAAGTGCCCAATCCCGAAATCCACTCGCAGGAACTGCATGTCGCTGCGTTCGAGGCCCTTCGCGACGATTTCCTTCGCGAAGAGGTGCCCGTCAGCCTGGTCAATGCGAACCTCCACTCGCGGCTAACAACCGATGCGATCCTGCCCTATGGCAACCTTGCGTGTGAGCTTGACGAGCCAATGCTTGGCTCGGTCATTGTCCCTTTGACCTATGACGAACACGACCAGCTACTTGCCAACCTGTGGCTCTGGAACCAGCCAGCCTTTTTCCCCTTCCTCGGCCGACTGCCCGACCGGCGGCCTGACCTCGTCTTTGTCTGTAACAATGCGCTCGCTGCCAGCTGCGAGCCACGAGTGCAGGCTTTCCTGGCAGGTGCCCACCGGCTGCGGGCATGCTTTGATCATATCCGGTTCGTCACTCTGGACCTGTCCGGTGACGCGGACCTCTACCGTAGGGAGAACCATGGGCCCCGCACCAGTCAGGGCTTCCGTGCCGGACCGAATAACATCTTCTTCGGTGCCATGGACGCCGTGCGCGACCGGCCAGGTTATTCGCTCTACGTTGAAACCGATTGCGTACCTGTTCGCCCGGACTGGCTCGGCCAGATCAACCGCCATTTACAGGGCGCCGAACCCGCCTGGGTCACTGGAAGCATCTATCGTGGGCCCGATGCGCTTGGACCGCGCGAAAAGCGCCATATCAACGGCAATGCCGTCTATGCGACCCACGATCCGGCATTCCAGCACTTCGTTGATACGGTCTGGCGTCCGAGACTGGCTGAACTTGTGGTCCAGCACCCTGAATTGCCGTTCGATTGCGTGATTGAGGCGCTGTACGAACTGGCTGACGGACGCCTCGCCACCGACAATCCCGATTGGGAGCTCATGCGGCACGCAAGCCACAAGTTCCGCTACTCTGCTCTGATCCCCAATCTGGCCGGCAGCGAGTGTTCCTTGCATGACCTGGCCGACCAGCTTCTTGAATTGTTACAAGCGTCACCTGATTCCTGCATCGTTCACTCGCGGCGGCTCGCCGATTTCGTCGCCCCCCTTCGCAACAGCGGCGCAAAGACAACAGCGCTCGAGCTTATAGAGCTGATGCGGGAAGCGGCCGAAGGCCTGCCGCCCCGGCAAGCGGCATCAGGCCGTGACAGGAAGGTCCAGCATGGCTGGACTATGGCCCGTGTCCGCCAGGGCATCGTCCGGCGCCTGCCAACGCACCGCCGGGGCTTGGATTGATCGTCGCGCACAGATTGCGAGCCTGCGTTTCATGCCGTATTGGGCCTGATGCCTATGACAACGCCACCTGATTCCTGACCGGAAATATTTGAATGTCTAACAATCCCAAGTTCACCGCTCTCCTGCCGATGAAGGCTCACAGCGCCCGGGTGAAATCGAAGAATTTCCGCCAGATTGCGGGCAAGCCATTGTTCCAGTGGATCCTCGACGCCCTGCTCGCGGTGCCGGAAATCGACAAGGTCGTCATCAATACCGATGCGCGCCAGATCCTAGCCGACGAAGGCCTGTTTGATAGTGAGCGCGTTCTGATCCGCGATCGCAAGCCGGAAATCTGCGGTGACTTCGTCTCGATGAACCTCGTGCTCGCAGACGATATCGCCAATGTGCCCTCAGACCATTACCTGATGACACACACGACCAATCCGCTGCTGCAACCGGAGACGATCAAGAACATGATCGACCTCTATCTCAAGGCAGTGGAGGCCGGCACAGCCGATTCCCTCTTCACCGTGAACAAGATGCATACCCGCTTCTACACAGAGACAGGCGAACCGATAAACCACGATCCGGACAACCTGATCCGCACACAGGACCTGCCTCCCTATATGGAGGAGAATTCGGTCTGCTACCTGTTCAGCCCCGCCAGCTTCGCGGCCACGCAGGCACGTATCGGCCGAAAGCCCGTTCTCTTTCCGACGCCCCGTTTGCAATCGATCGATATCGATGAAATTGCTGACTGGTTCATCGCCGAATCGCTGTTGCTGCGCGTCTCCGCCGGCGAACACTTGCCAGAGGAAGCCTGATGTCCATGCCGCGCATCCTAGTCACCTGCCCGCCCATGCTCGGCCTGTTCGCAGAGTTCGCGGATGATTTTGCCGCGCATGGTCTTGAAGGCGTGCCGGCGAAAACCTCACAGGTCCTCAGCGAGGACGAACTGATCGCCCTCCTGCCCGGCTTTGATGGCTGGATCATCGGCGACGATCCGGCCAGCCGCCGCGTTGTAACCGCCGCAAAGCAGGCCGGTCTCAAGGCGGCCGTGAAATGGGGTGTGGGCGTCGACAATGTCGATTTTGCCGCCTTCCGGGATCTCGGCCTGCCGGTCGAAAACACACCCGGCGTATTCGGGTCGGAAGTGGCAGATGTCGCCCTCACCTACACGCTGGGGCTCGCCCGAGAAACATACCGTATCGACCGCGAGATCCGCGAGAAGAATGCGTGGCCAAAGCCCAGCGGCATCAGCATGACCGGCCGCACGGTCGCCCTTGTCGGCTTCGGTGACATTGGCCGCCAGACTGCAAAACGCATCCTCGCCTGCGGCAGCAAGGTCGTCGTTTATGACCCTCTATACAAGGCGGCAGACGGCCTTGACGTGGAAACGGCCCAATGGCCCGATCGCCTCGGCGAATCCGATTTCCTGATCTTCACCTGCCCGCTGACGCCCGAGACCCGCGGCATGTTCAATGCAGACCTGCTTGGCAAGCTCCGCCCAGGCGTGCGCGTTGTCAACGTGGCGCGCGGCCCGGTCATCCAGGAAACTGCCCTGCTCGAGGGCTTGAAATCCGGCATTGTCCACTCGGCAGCCCTCGATGTTTTCGAGGTCGAGCCGCTGCCCGCCGATTCACCTTTCCGCGCTTTTGACCAGTGCATCTTTGGCTCGCACAATGGCTCGAATTCTGCCGATGCGGTGCGCCGTGTCAGCCGGATTGCCATCGGCAAAATGGCCGGATTCCTCGGCACGAACTAAGATTCTGGGCTGCTCAAGAAACACGAACCTCGATGATAATGATCCTCGGCTTATTAATGGGCAATCACCGACGAACTGAAGTTGGCCCGGGAGTTTTTTGCTTCGCAATGCTGACTCTAGATGGCCAAGATAGGTTCAAATGATTTTTTGGATCTGGCTTTACGGAACACATTAAGCGATAGGTTCGTTTTAAGTGAACAGACGTCATAGGAAGCACTCGCTCCTGCTAGAATGTTCGACAATTTGAAAGATCGGGGCAGGTATGACAAAGAAACCACCTCTTACAGGGGTTCAGACAGTTTACGACAGCAATGGAGAGATTTTGCTCGCCGGGGTCTGGGAAAGCAAAAATCTCTTTCTCGCTGTATCAGGGGGGGATACCTCTTATTGGAAGGGTAAGCGTGTGTTGGACCTCGGGTCCAATTCATCGGGTTTGAGTGTGGAGTTAGCACGAGCGGGAGCATCAGTTGTAGCGGCTGAACCGGATCCATACAAAAATAGCCGCGCGCCAGCTCTTCCATTCCTCGAAAGCATCATCAAAGAAGAAGATCTTGATCTCACCCTGTCGGACGGTGGGTTGTTTGACGCACACAAGCTCGGCCGTTTTGATACCGTGCTCTGCCTCGGGTTGATATATCATTTCCGGGACCAGCAATATGTCCTGGATTACCTGTCGACTCTCGACATGAAGGACCTCGTCATATCGAATCAGACACATCCCGGTGATCAGCTAGCCATGTTCAACCGGCTCGACCCGTCTGTGCTTCCAGCGAAATTCTGGGAGAACTACAAGGAACCAATCAGCGGTTGGCACCCGACACGCCCTCTATTCGAACGCATGATGCAGTTTGCGGGATTTACAAATGTCATCGCGCTCACAGATGACTCGGTGAACTTCCCGAAAAAACCATTCGAGGGCATCACCAATTCTGCCTATTATCGCGCAACCAGAGGCCGAAATACAGATCCGGAAAAATCAAGGCGACAATATTATCCGAGATAAGTCCATGCGGGCTTGCACGCAACTGTCTGGGTAGGACGGGATGCAATTGGGAAACAATGAGTAGGCCTCCCGTATGCTTGTTAGCAACAATGGCATTCCGGAATCTTGCTCGACTTGGGGCCAGACCTGAGAGCCCGATCATGACATCCCGAACGCTGGCTCCCGATGTGCTACGGGTACGAATTGACCAGTCGCGCTATTCTAGAATGACATAACGAAACTGGGATCTCCTGGCCCAATATCGCGCTGGGAAAGCCGCAGCCGAACGGCTTCGTAGAGAAGTTGAACTCGCCCGCCTGCGGCGCAACGGCAAGGTTTGCGGCGAGTTCCTTAATGAAAAAGTCTTCGACAGTCTCGCTCATGCGCGCACGGTTCTTGAACATTGGCAACATGACTATAATCACCACCGACCTTGCTCATCGTTGGGCGGTCTGACGCGCGCAACGCACAGTAATCGCAGACGATCACCTCGGCGAAACCAGCCCGCCCAGGTGAGGAAGAGCGAAAAACTCCAGCCCCGAATGAGGGCGCGTGGGGGGGTAGTTCAGAACGAACGGCCAGGACGGCAAGATCGAATTTTTCACCACCTACGACAGGCGACTGATCATCAAGAACCGCCGCTCGCGCCGCCTCGACTACACGATCTGCGCTTTCCTGCGCTAGCGCTTACCGCCAGGCCGCGCGAAGGAACCTGACTGTCGAGCCCGGTTCGGGCGTCAGCTGCAGTGAGAGGGTTTCGCCACCCGCCAGCGCTGGAGACAGCTTGATTTCGACCGTCTTACCCGTTCGTCCAATATCGTCCGCCAAGGTTTCGCCGCTCACCCTGAGCCCGCCCGGATCGGAATCAAACTCGAGGACTAGTCCGCCTTTCGGCTCGGCATCGTAATGGGCAAGGAAAAGTAGCGCGTCGGGCTGGACGAGCCCGTCCGCGCGAATGCCGAACACGCTCGGCCCGCTACGGCGCAGCCTGCGCCGTACCCGCTCGCGCAGGCTGGCGGGCCAGACACGGTCGGCGGCGGCATGCACCACAAAGGCGCGGAACGTGCCTGATTGCGCCGCCTTTGGTGCGTGGCGGCTGATGATGTCCTGCAATTCGCTGCGGCGGCGCTTGTTCAATGAAGCCGTCTTGGTGTCATCCCCCCAGAGCACCATCGACATGGCCGTATCGATAAAGTCGAACTTCGCGCCCGCTTCGTACATCCGGATCCAGAGGTCCCAGTCCATCGTGTAGTGCAGGTCAGCGTTCACCCCGCCGACGCTTTCACACACGGCACGGCGAAAGAAACAGGACGGCTGCGAGATTATACCCGCCTGTAGCAGGCGCGGCCCCGGCGGCTCGACATTGAAATGATAGCCGGTCATCGCGCCGGTCTGGTCAATGATGCTGCTATGGCCGTAGATCACATCAAGGTCAGGCTTTTCGGCCAGGCGTGCACGCACCCGGTCCAGCGCTCCAGGCATGAGAATGTCATCAGCATTGAGCCAGCCGAGCCAGTCGCCCGGCACGTTTCTCCAGCCTTCGATGATCGCATCGGACTGTCCGTAATCCGGCCCGTGGCGCCGATAGGACAACCAGTCATCGTGCTGATCCGCCAGCGCCCGGACACGCGGATCGCCGGAGGCATCGAGCAGCGCTACGGCAATATCAGGGCCCTGCGCCTTCAGGCTGGCGAGGCTGGCCGCCAGGAAAGGATGCCAGCTGCCGACCGGAACACTGAACGCGAATTGCGGCATGGGTCTATTTCCCCGCCGCGACAGGCCGGGCAGTCTGCACAGCCGGCACGCGTGGTGGCCGCAGCGGCCGGATCACCGGGCGCCGGTCCAAGAGCCGCTTCGGGTTCCACGCCATGGCATAGGCAAGGTCGCCGAGACTGACGCGCCGCACGGGCGGCCCGAACCCGCGGTCCTTCCTGAGCCCGCCAAGCCCGGCCAGCCCTGCAACGATCCCCCGCCATGTCGGCCCTGCCCGGCCCGTCCTGACGCCGCGCAGCAGGATGACCAGCGTGATCGCAATATGACCTGGCAGCGTCAGGACGAGCAGCAGCAGTGGCGTATTCTTGGTATAGGTCCAGATCCGGTTGCGCGTACCATGAAAGATCGCGAACTCGCTGGCGCGGCCTGAAATACCGCTGCCTGCATGACGGATCACGGCATCGGGCAGGAACACGCAGCGCTCGCCGGCGAGCCGCATCCGGTATCCCAGATCGACATCTTCGCAATAACAGAAAAAGCGTTCGTCAAAGCCGCCATGCGCCTCGAAGGCAGACCGCCGGAATACAGCTGAAGCTCCACATGGCGAGAAGCATTCGCCTTCTGTCAGCGGTTCAGCAGGCAGGCCGAACCCACCGCGCCAGGGGATTCCGAAGCCAAGATAGCAATCCCCTGCCCCATCCATGATTGTCGGGTCCTCGAGCGCGTATTGCGCACAGGCAAACATGTTGCTGTCGGGGTGGCGCGTGGTTGCCGCCATGACACGCTCCAGCCAGTCCGGGTTGGCCACGGCATCCGGATTGAACAGCGCCAGCCACTGCGCTCCGCTCTGCTTTGCAGCGACATTGTTACCGGCCGCAAAGCCCAGATTTTCGGTTTGAGGAAGGAAGCGGTAGCCCGGCACACCTTCGGTCTTCAGGTTGTCGGCGGAGCCGTCAGTCGAGGCATTATCGACCAGCAGCACCTCAAAATCCCGGAAGGTCTGCAACCGCAGGGAATCGAGCGCCTGCTGCAGGTACGCTTCGCCATTATAGTTCACAATGATGACAGAGACGGCGACCATGCGATCGTGTTCTGGTAGACGTGTCCTCGAAAGTCAAATGTCCATTGCGCAAGGCCGCGCCGGATGTATCCATGGCCTCTGACAGGCCCCAGTTTGAGGGAGATTCCTTCAGGATGGCGCCTTCGGGAAAAAGCTCACTGCCATGAATCCGTGAACCCAAGCGGCGAACCCGTCTGGCTTGGCCGGGGCACACTGCGCCGCAGGATTTGCCATTCGGCAGGGCAAGCTTTAACTCGCATTGCCAGCAAGGCATCGAGTTCCCTTATGATGCGCCAGCAGAAAGTCCCTTGATGACCACCCAGAGCTCCATTCCCCTCCGCGCATCGAAGCCGGAAACCGTACTGGTGACGGGCGCAGCCGGGTTTGTTGGCTATTATGTGTCCCTTGCCCTGCTTGAACGGGGCATCGGTGTGATCGGGCTGGACAATCTCAATGATTATTACCCTGTCGCGCTTAAGCAGGCCCGTCTGGACCATCTGTCGACACATGCCCGGTTCACCTTTCATCGCCATGACATTTCAGACCATGCCGGGCTTGTCGCCCTGCCGGGCGTCAGGGACGTGGATGTCGTGGTTCATCTGGCAGCCCAGGCTGGCGTGCGATATTCGATCGAAAATCCCTTTGTCTATGCCGCGGCCAACCTGGTTGGTCACCTGTCGATCCTGGAACTGGTGCGGCAGGCGGCAAAGCAGCCCCTGCTCGTCTATGCATCGTCGAGCTCGGTCTACGGCGCCAATACCAAAGTGCCCTTCAGCGAGTCGGATCCAGTCAACAGTCCCGTCTCGCTCTATGCAGCGACCAAGCGCGCCGATGAGCTGATGAGCGAATCCTATGCCCGGCTTTACGGCATGCATCAGGTCGGGCTGCGGTTTTTCACAGTTTACGGACCCTGGGGACGCCCGGACATGGCCTATTGGTCATTCGCCGAGAAGATTCTCGCTGGCGATCCCATCCAGGTCTTCAATCATGGCGAACTGGAACGTGATTTCACCTATATTGACGATATCGTCTCAGGCGTCGTCGCGACCGTGCTGCAGCCCATGAAGCCCATCAGCGATGTGCCACATCGCATCTACAATATCGGGAACAACACGCCAGTCCGGCTCATGCGGTTCATCGAGATTCTGGAGCAGGCAATCGGAAAGAAGGCGCTGATCGAGTTCGTCCCGATGCAGTCAGGCGACGTTCATTCAACCTATGCAGACGTATCGGCCATTGCCGCCGATTACGGCTTTGCCCCCTCCACCCCGCTCGAAACCGGGATACCTGTCTTCATCGACTGGCTGCGTTCCTACCTGGGACGCGAGGAAAAAAGCTGACGCGCTGAACACCCCCTCCGCACGGCGTCACACAGTGTAATGCGTGGTGACTTGCCCGCGTCCGCCGGTATGGTCTACGGGAGCCGGAAAGCCCCCGAAACCCTTCCAGGACGCCATGCCATGTCGATCCCCTTCATAGACCTGCAAGCCCAGCGCAAACGTATCGAGACCGAGATCAATGCGGCCATTCAGGGCGTGGTGGAAAGCGGGCGCTACGTTCTGGGCCCGGAAGTGACCGAACTGGAGAAACAGCTGGCTGCATGGTGCGGTGCCAGCCACGCCGTCAGCTGCGCCAACGGCACCGATGCCCTCGCGCTCGCCCTGATGGCCTGGGAACTGAAACCCGGCGACGCGGTGTTCTGCCCGAGCTTCACCTTTGTCGCCACGGCGCAGGTCGTGCCATGGCTTGGGGCCACGCCTGTCTTCGTGGACATTGATGCGGCCACATACAACATGGATCCTGCCTCCCTGCGGGCAGAGATTGCCTCGGTAAAGGCGTCCGGCAAGCTCAACCCCAAAGTGGTAATCGCGGTCGACCTCTTCGGGCAACCGGCAAACTACCCTGAAATCAAGGCGATTTGTGACGAGTTCGACCTGAAACTGATTGCCGACACGGCGCAGGGCTATGGCTGCACGCTGAACGGCAAACATCCCTCCGACTGGGCCGATATCGCGACGACCAGCTTCTTTCCGGCCAAGCCGCTCGGGTGCTATGGCGATGGCGGGGCCATCATCACGAATGATGCGCCCCTGGCCGAACGCATCGAATCCCTTCGGGTTTACGGCAAGGTCACGCCGACCGACGCGGCGACCCGCAATTTCCACCACGATCCCAAATATCTCAGCCTGCGGGTGGGCATGAACTCGCGCCTCGACACGATCCAGGCCGCCATATTGCTCGAAAAGCTCAAGATCTTCGCTGACGAGATCGACCGAAGGCAAGTGATCGCAGAGCGGTATGCCGAGGGGCTTCGTGGAGCGATCAGGGGTGTTCCGACGGTTATTGAGGGCGGCCGGTCGGTCTGGGCGCAATATGTCATTGAGCATGACAACCGTGACGGCCTGCAGGCCCACCTCAACGCCAATGGTATTCCCAGCATGGTCTATTATCCCGTGCCGATCCACGAGCAGGACTTTGCCCTGCGTTATGCCCCGGCCAGGGGACACCTCAAGGTCACCGAAGCGGCGAGCCAGCACGTCCTTGCCCTGCCTATGCATCCCTACCTCGAGCCCTCTGACCAGGACCGTGTGATTGATGCGGTCCTTGGCTTCAACGGCTAGCCAGCAATCTCCGAACGAAATTTTGCAGGCAGCCTGGCCCTTGCTGCGTTGCCTTTGCCTGCGCGTCATGCTAACGCCGCATAAACATATAAAGGAACATTGATATGGCCCAGGACTACCACGTTGCCGACATCAAGCTGGCTGAATACGGCAACAAGGAAATCGCCATCGCAGAGACTGAGATGCCGGGCCTGATGGCAGCGCGCGAAGAGTTCGGTCCGACGCAGCCGCTCAAGGGCGCGCGCATCTGCGGCTCGCTGCACATGACCATCCAGACGGCTGTCCTGATCCAGACGCTCGAAGCCCTTGGCGCACAGGTGCGCTGGGTGTCGTGCAACATCTATTCGACACAGGACCACGCCGCTGCGGCGATCGCCGCGAACGGTACGCCGGTTTTCGCCTACAAGGGCGAAACGCTGGAAGAGTACTGGGACTATACCGACCGCATGTTCCAGTGGCCGGACGGCGAAGGCC